>ERZ791934.990-NODE-990-length-31957-cov-3.747947_pt1 | contig 31957 bp, 28 predicted proteins | sample MGYA00510125_ERZ791934 | MGnify/ENA primary metagenome ERZ791934 (study PRJEB30046, sample SAMN00993240) | human gut metagenome | study: EMG produced TPA metagenomics assembly of the A metagenome-wide association study of gut microbiota in type 2...
GTGCCGCTGCAAGCTTGCCCGTAACGCGCGTACCCATCGGCATGCCAAATTCCTCGCCCAGAGCGACACGAACGGCCGGGGCCGGCTGCACTACAACGTGCATATTGGGGTTGTGCAACGCATCCCAAACATTGTCTATCTCACTCTTTTCAGAAAGCGCGCCAACCGGGCAGGAAACAATACACTGTCCGCAGTTAATACAGGGTACGTCCACAAGCGATTTGCCGAACACAGGCTCGATCGTCGTTTTGAATCCGCGGTTTGTCGCGCCGATCACACCGACTCCCTGCTGCTTTGCGCACGCCGCAACGCAGCGTTTGCAGATCACGCACTTGTTCTGGTTACGAACAACGGATACGGATTCATCGTCAGCCTCATGCTCGATTCTTTCGCCCTGGTATTTGATTTCACGAATGTTAAACTCGTCTGCCAGAGTCTGGAGCTCGCAATTTTTGTTCCTCACGCACGTCAGGCATTCCCTGTCGTGATTGGAAAGCAGCAGGTCAAGGCTGACCTTCCTTGCTTTCAAGACCTTTTCAGACTTCGTGAATACTTCCATACCGTCTGTTACCGGCAGCACGCACGCAGCCTGCAGCGCAGCATTGTTTTTCACTTCCACAAGACAAATCCTGCACGCGCCAATGGCGTTTACGCCTCTTAAATAGCAGAGCGTGGGAATGTCAATATTTGCTTTTCTTGCAGCGTCAAGTACCGTGGAATTATCCGGCACGTCTACTTTAACGCCATCTATTGTAATTGATACCATATCACATAATCCTCCTTCTTATCTCTTAATTGCGTCAAATTTGCATTTTTCAACGCAAGCGCCACATTTGATGCACTTATCCGGATCGATATGATGTGGTTTTTTCACTTCTCCGGTAATTGCGTCCGCCGGGCATACACGTTTACACATTCCGCATCCAATACACTTGGACGGGATGATCTCGTAAACGAGCAACTGCTGACAATGTCCAGCCGGGCAGCGTTTATCGTAAATATGCGCTTCGTATTCGTCCCTGAAATACTTGATCGTAGAAAGAACCGGGTTCGGCGCCGTTTTACCAAGTCCGCAAAGCGCTCCAACCTTAATGCTCTCTCCAAGCTCGATCAGCTTCTCGATATCTCCGGGCTTACCGTTGCCATCCGTGATGCGCTCAAGTATCTCGAGCATACGCTTGGTGCCGATACGGCAGGGCGGGCATTTCCCGCAGGATTCGTCAACCGTAAAGTCAAGGAAAAATTTCGCTACGTCAACCATACAGTTGTCTTCATCCATTACGATCAGGCCGCCTGAGCCCATCATAGAACCGATTGAGGTAAGCGTATCATAATCGATCTTCAAATCAAGATGCTCAGCCGGGATACATCCGCCCGAAGGTCCGCCCGTCTGTGCCGCCTTGAATTTCTTTCCGTCCGGAATACCGCCGCCGATTTCATAAATTACTTCACGAAGCGTCGTCCCCATCGGAATTTCCACAAGACCTGTATTGTTAATTTTTCCGCCGAGCGCAAATACCTTTGTACCCTTGGATTTCTCTGTTCCCATAGAACCGAACCAATCAGCGCCCTTCAGGATGATCTGCGGGATATTCGCCAACGTTTCAACGTTGTTGATAATTGTCGGCTTTCCAAACAATCCTTTGTTTGCCGGGAACGGCGGCTTTGGCCTTGGCTCTCCGCGGCGGCCTTCGATCGATTCCATCAATGCAGTCTCCTCGCCGCATACGAATGCGCCCGCACCGAGACGAATCTCAATATCAAATTCAAAATCTGTTCCAAAAATTCCTTTGCCAAGCAATCCGTATTCCTTGGCCTGGTCAATCGCGATCTGCAATCTTTTAACTGCGATCGGATATTCCGCACGAACATAAACGTAACCCATGTTCGCTCCAATGGCATAACCTGCGATTGCCATAGCTTCGATGACAGCATGGGGATCGCCTTCCAGTACAGATCTGTCCATAAAGGCACCCGGGTCTCCTTCGTCAGCATTACAGCAGACATATTTTTCTTTCACCTGCTGCTCGGCTGCGAACTGCCACTTGACACCGGCAGGAAATCCGCCGCCGCCTCTGCCTCTGAGACCGGAGTCTTTGATCGTCTTGATGACATCTTCCGGTTCCATCTCTGTCAGCACTTTGCCAAGTGCTTCATAACCGCCATAGGCGATATATTCGTCAATATTTTCAGGATCGATTCTGCCGCAATTTCTCAGAGAGATTCTCATCTGCTTTGAGAAGAAATTCAGTTCGTTTTCTGACTTCAGTCTTTCAACGACTCTGCCATTTTTGATATGGGCTTCCCAGATTTCATTGATGTCGTCCGGCGTTACGTTGGTGTACATTACGTTTTCTGGGTAAACCATCAAAATCGGTCCCTCTGCACAAAGACCAAAGCAGCCCGTCTTTACAAACTGCACTCTGTCCTGAAGCCCGTCTCTCTCCATCAGCTCGTCTAATTTCTCTCTGTTTTTGATTGCTCCCGATGAAGTACAGCCTGTACCGCAGCAGGTCATTATGTAAAGTTTATTGTCATCGTTTCCAATTCTGTTTCCAAATGATGCGAGTGTTTTCTCTTTAATCTTTTGGATATCTTTTATTGTCTTACTCATTCTCTCCTCCTGCTATTTACATACGCTCATATTCATCTAAGATTTCTTCCACCTGTTCCGGTGTCAGTCTTCCGTAAACCTCGTCGTTGATGGTTACTACAGGTGCAAGACCACATGCGCCAATGCATCTGCAAGAATCCAATGAGAACTTGCCGTCAGCCGTGCACTCTCCGACTTCGATCGAAAGCCGCTCCAGGAATTTCCCCATAATATCGTTAGCGCCTTTTACGTAGCAGGCGGTACCCATACAGACATTAATCTTGTATTTCCCCTTCTTCTTCAATGAGAATTGTGAATAGAAGGTCACAACTCCATAGACCTTTGCCATTGAAATTCCCAGTCCGTCAGCAATCCGTTCCTGTACTTCATAAGGCAGGTATCCAAAGACCTCCTGCGCCTCATGAAGGATTGGAATCAGAGCGCCTCGCTCTTCCTTGTGCTTGGCAATGATTTCGTCAAGCTGTTCAAACTTTTTCGTCATTTCGTTGCAGTTACACATTTTGCTCTCCTTCAAAATAAATCAGAAAATAGTGACTTTTGTTAATAGTTTAACTAATTTTATTACTAAAAATTTGAATTGTCAATAATTTGTGCTGAAAAAATAAAAGACTTTAGCAGTTGCCAGCACTTCTTGTTTTTGAACACAAAAATGCAGTGTCTATTCCATAATACTTTGTGCATTATCCAGTATACAAATTTTGACGCTTATCATGTACAGGGATTCCCATTGAAATGCTCTCGATACATCCCACTAGAATCCCACGCTGATTTTTGCAGAAATCAATAAAAATGATCGTCTATAACCCTCACAAATACACGCTTGAATCATTTTTTCCAATTTAACAAAAACACCTTTTGAACAAATATAGGCAGTGCGCATCATATGACCACAAATGTCGTACACCTTATTTTGCTCTCATGATATTATATTCAGATGGCAAGAGCAGTATAATGAAAACCGAAGACGAAATTATGAGTCAGGCGGAATCCTTAGAAAAATAACCAGGGGCGGTGAATGACTATTTCAAATTTTTCTTTCAGCCAATACCCGGACAGCCTGCGAAAAGGCATCGCGGCGTTCGGGGTTGATGCACTCCATGTAGAGCAGGATGTTGTCAGCTGTTTCAGTGATCTTGCTTCGATCCGCCTCTCTCCACAGACAGCTTCTGACGATGGCTCCTTCCTCGTCGTAATAGATCAGCTCTCCCTCACGGGGCGGTGCGTTCTCTTCTTCCCCTAAAGGAACAAAAGGCTCATCACCGCGGGCGAAACCCAAAACCATGTCTCCCTGAATCTGATCCAGGTTCTCGCCGCCGCAGGTGAAGTCGTGTTTTAGAGAAACATAATTATAAATATCGACAGCTTTATTGATGGAACCGATTGTATTTCCAGGCTTTAATGGAGTGCGCCCATTTTCATAAAAAGCTTCAAATGCATAGAGCATTTTGTTAACGAAAAAAGGCCGTGAAAAAATGAAATATTTTTTCACGGCCTTTCTTTAATGTTTTGTAAAGTAGCATTTAATCCGCAAGGCGACTAATATTATTGAAATAGTAATATTAAACCATACAAACAGCTTGACCAGCTTTATTATTAAGTATTTTAATGGTGCTGTCGTAGGGACAAAATAAATTAAAGCTAGTATAACTATTGAAATTAAAATAATTGTTAATGTGTATATCCATGTTATTTTTTTTAACGGGATTTTCATTTTAATTTTCCACCATTTCATTTTCAGCAGATCTAGGCCTTGGCATATTTATGTAAAAAGGTCCGTGCGTCTTACCTGCACTATCTTTAATTTTTACACTATATCTTCTTAGCGGTACTCCAATTGACTGATATAAAAAAGTACTGTCTCGGGTTTTAAAGCAAGAACACCAGCTATAGCCGTACAAACTACACCCGTTGTTACACCTCTTTTCCAGGTGACTTTAAATTGATCTTTATTAACGGTCTGCCAACCTGCTCGTTGTAAATCTGTAATATTCTTATCAAAACTAACGTCTTGAGTATTGAAAAAGACGATTGCCTTATTAGGTAAATTTTGTGTTTTGTCAATATCCTCTGATGCGAATGTGGGCGTAATGCTAACGGTCATAAGTACACTTAATAGCAGCGTTACGGTTATTACCTTTTTCTTTATGATGTTCCTTCTTAACTTTAATAAAATACATTTTGCTATGTTAATCATATCATAATTCAGAAAAATGTAAATATTAATTTTTTTGATAATTACATTAAAATTGAAATAGCTCATCTGTGAGAAGAGGCATAAATAATTGACAAGCAGAAAGGCTCTTTTATAAATTAAAAAATACCCCCGCATCATTTTACCTTAATAACATTGAGTAATCGCTGCCATTTTTTTAATTGATATAATCAGTAAGGACATGTAGTCTTTAATATCCCTCTATAGCACTTAAAATTCGTTTTTAAGCATCTTTTTATTGATTCTGGTAAATTGTCCAATTAAATGCTTTTTTGAAACGAAGGGCATTAGGAAAACTATTTGCATAGCACATAGATTTTCAACAATAAAATCTTATAGAAACTCTATAGAACCGCTCTGGAAAATGATATCACCATAATTCGGACTGTGCAACGGCACGCGTGCCGAATATATGGTCTCGTTCAAATTTAAACGGTTACGGTGTGTACCGTTTTTACAAAAAAGCAGCTTACATTTTTGCTCCATCATGTTTCCCTCCATTACCAGTAAACTGCCCTATATTTTCTCTATATACTGTTACCGGTAACGGATTTTTAAAGTAACATCTTATGCCTGCCGGTAATCCCAATCGGAGTGTGTTATTTTTTCATTACCGGTACCTTTAATTAATTTATGACACAAAAACAAGGCAGGCCTCTTTGTACTCAGTGACATAAGGCGAAATCACGCCCGCTGCGGAAATGTCCTCACAAATCGCCTTCAGCAGCTCTGCCTTCCCCGGTCCTCTATTGTCAACACCGTGCAGTGCGACAATTCCAATTTCCAAGTGGGGAAAGATATCGAATACGCCGTCTTCAATCATAAATTTTTTCATCGTTTTTTCCTCCTCGTTTTCCCACTGATTGTAGTCATTTTCTTGTCTATCAAAGCGGCAGATCCTTTTTCTGGAACCAGACCATGCCCGTTACATAGAGCACGGCGGACAGTCCTGCCATGGCGGCAAAGCTGGCTCCATAGCCGTTGCCCTCCAATATTGCCGTCGTATCAAAGAGGGTGTTCAACGTAAAATATTTTAGAAAATCCAAGTCCTCCGATAGCTTGATGAACAGGCTGACCACAAAGAAAAGCAGGGGAATGCCTGCGCCGAAGGTCAGAGAGTTCTTTGAACTATTGAAAATGCAGGAAGAACAAAAGCAGATACTGCTGATCGCCAGGTGATATAAAAATGCCCCCAGGTTCATCAGTAAAAAAGTATCTGTATCCAGCGCATCGGGCTGTGAAATATTTGCCGCAGCGATGCCCACTACAGAAGCCACGCCCCACATAACGACCAGTGACAGAATAAAGTACACGGCGCTTGTCAGTGTCAGCTGCAGCCTGGTAGTAGGTGTAGACAGAAATCCCGCCATACTGCCCTTGTCGATTTTCTCTGCAATCATTCGATTTCCCACCATGATGGAATAGACCATGGGGAAGATGATGGCCATCAGGGCATAAAAAGAATTGGCCATGAAGCCAATCAAGGTTCCATTCCCAGTAAGAATATGCGCCGCAAGGGTTCCCTTCGTGGCAGACTGCAGACCGCTGACGGTCTCTGGCGTGAAAACGTTGGTCATGACGATCAGAAAGAGGCATAAGACGAAAGTAAATGCAGCTAGGAATTTGATGTTGGATTTTACAATTTGTCTGAAATATGGAAAACTAAACATTTTGATTACCTCCGTAAAACTGCATAAAGTATTCTTCCAGGGTGTGCTTCTCCTCTTTTAGAAAATGCACGTCGCATTTTGCCAGTTGACGAATCAGCGCATTGATCTGTCCATCGTTGATAGAGACGATCATCTGCCGTCTGTCTTCTTTAAACACGGCATCAGGGTAAACCTCTTTCATTTTCTCCATGTCGGAGGAAACGGCAAATTCTATCTTGTACGTCTTCAATTGGGAATGGCGCAATTCATCGACGGTAAACTCCTTGACCAGTTTTCCCTTGCGAATCATGCCGATTCGGTCGCAGGTTTTTTCCACCTCTTCAAAGATGTGAGACGACAGAAGAATGGTTTTCCCTCTTTTTTTCTCTTTTTCTATCAGCTCCACAAAACGGTTCTGCATCAGCGGATCCAATCCGCTGGTAGGTTCATCCAGCAGCAGAATCTGCGGATCGTGCATAAAGGCGGCCACGATGCCGATTTTCTGCTTCATGCCCTTAGACATGCGCTTGATGCCGCCGCTGGGGTCCAGCTCAAAAAAGTCAATCAGCTTTTCCCCATAGCTGAAGTCCTTCATGTGGCGCATTTTCGCAATCAGCTTCAGATATGCGATGCCCGTCATGTCCTCCTGAAAGGCAATCTCTCCAGGCAGATAACCCAGCCTGCCTTGAATTTCCTTCTGATTGCTTAAGCACTCCAAGCCCAAAATATTCACTGTTCCGGATTGGGGTTTGCTGAAACCCATCAGGTGGCGCATAGTCGTGGATTTTCCCGCCCCGTTGGGACCCAGATAACCGTAAACTTCGCCTTGTTTTATCGCAAGGGAAACGTCAAACACACCTTTTCCGTTTCCATAATCTTTCGTAAGATGTTCTATTTCAATGCTGTTCAAATCATCCACACTCCTTTATTCACTTCCATAACAAGAGTATAAGGACTCCCAGGCAAAACTTCAAGCAACAATTATGTGCAAATTGTTGGTTTTTGTGATACCATGATAGAAATGTTTATTATGAGGTGTTTTATGGAAAAGCTCAATACAAAAGCAGATTTCCTCAGTGCTTTCTGGCAACTCTATGAGAAAAAAGACATCAATAAGATTTCTATCGGAGAACTGTGCCGTCTGGCAGGATATAACCGTACTACTTTTTACGTGTATTACAAAGACATCTACGATCTGCTAAACAAGGCGGTGGACAGTATCTTTATGCCCATCAAAGAGGAAATCTTCAGCTCACTGGATATTACAAATGTATTGGAGAACGATATCGTTAAACAGCTTTTTTCTAATATCCTTACAAGAAATGAAAAACAAATTGAACTTCTATTTCTGCACCAGCATTACCTGATCTTAGCAGAGAAATTAAAACAGGAATTTTTAGCTTTGATAAGGAAAGAGTTGAAAAATGAGGCGGGCAGCATGGAATCTGTGGAATATATCTTTGAATATCAGCTTTCCGCCTTATTCGGCGTTATAAAGTATTGGTTTACGACAGGAAAAAAGCTGCCGGAAAGCGATCTGGCGTCACTCATCTATAGCATTTCTATCAGAGGCGCTCTGCCTTCCATCCGAGCAGCTCTGATCGAAAAACCGAAGATAGCAACTAACTGACGGCAACAAAGACGCTGCATCATCAGATGCAGCGCCTTGCGTCTAGCAGACTTTTGTATTTTCTTCTTCTTTCTGCAGATCTTCAAGCCTCGTGCTCTTCCCCAAAATTCTGACGATGACAGCCAGCACTGCAATACCTATTGGTATGATAATCAGTGGTGATAAACCTGCTGCCGCCGGTAAAAAGCCGACAGCGGCTGCCACAATAGCGGCGGTAACCGCATAAGGAATCTGCGTCCTCACGTGATCCATCAGATCTGAGGCCGAACCCATAGAAGACATAATCGTGGTATCAGAAATCGGCGAGCAGTGATCTCCGAATATCGCCCCGCAAGTAACTGCCGCAATAGTTGTAACAGCCAGGGAGTCCACTGCTCCCCCAGTGACGCCCATGGCAAGAGGAAAGGCAATCGGAATCATAATTGCTGTCGTTCCATAAGAAGTACCCGTGGAAAAAGCGACGCAGCAGGATACCAGGAACAGCACTGCCGGCAAGATGAGACCAGGTATGGAATTTCCCACCATACCAGAGATGAAATCTCCGGTTCCCAGATCGCTCATGACGGAACCTGAGGACCAGGCCAGGATCAGAATCGTAACAGTCAGCAAAAGCTCTTTGCATCCGCCCAGCCAGACTTCAATACATTCTTTCAGACTCATAATTCTCTGCGCCGCCGCCATACCGATGCTGACAACGGAAGTAAAAATGACTGCATATAGAATGCTGGATGCTGAATCAGAATTACCGAAAGCATTCTGTATCCCCGCTATGCTGAGCGGCTCTTTGAGGCCGCCGCCAGTGTACCAAATTGCCAGCAAAGTTACGATGATAAAGGTCAGAATCGGAACGATAGCGTTGCACATCCTAAGCGGCGCGCCTTCCGCCACATTCATGGCGTCAAGTTCTTTGCTCATCATGGGCCTTGCAGTATCCTCATATAATTTTCCCGTCAGCCTTGCTCTCTTCTCCGCCTGATACATAGGACCGTAGTCCCTCTGCATCAAAATAATGATGATGACCATGGCCACTGCAAAAATGTTATAAAAGCGGTAAGGGATCGTCTGCAGAAACATGCCGTAGGCATTGCCGTCTTTGATGCCGACTGTTGTAAACGCGATAGAAATCATACCGATTTCATAGGCAACCCAGGAAGAAATCAAAGCCATATCTGTCACCGGTCCGGCCGTTGAATCGATAACATAAGATAATTTTTCGCGGGATACCTTCTGTTGATCCGTTACCGGTCTCATGGTAGGACCGACGATCAAGGAGTTGGCCATATCCTCAAAGAAGATAATAATACCCATGATCCAAGTGATAATCAGTGAGTTCCTGGCGTTTTTTGCCTTCTTCGCCAGGGTAAGAGCCATTGCCTGGGTTCCGCCCATTTTGCTCATCACTGCAATCAACCCTCCCACTGAGAGGATAAAGATCAAAAGTGTGGCGTTCCAGGTATCTGTGGTCGTGCCGACGATGTAAGTATCACAGGTGCGCAGGAAGCCATGGAACAGATTCCCTCCGTTGATAATCGTTGCTCCGACAAGGACTGCCGTAGCCAGAGACAGGACCACTTGTTTTGTAATAAAGGATAGTACAATTGCGATAAAAGGTGTCACCAGAGACAAGACACCATAATACTTTGTCGCCTCTTCCCCCTCATCGGCAAAAGCAAATTGGGTTAGAAGCAGCATGCTCAGTAGGAAGGCTCCTGCCAGCAGCCATCTTTTGCTGGATATCTTTCTGTTTTTCACGTCCCTTTCTCCTTTCCATAACTACTTAATAGCTGAAAGTCCTAAGCCGATGTACTCGAGGCTATTATTCAGCCCATCGTAGACCATGTTTTTAACTTTTAAAATCTGCGTTTCCCAGAGATAGAACTCGTGGGAGCCAACTTCACTTTGGTTGTACTTTTTTATCGCTCGATCAAGAGCCGGAATCGGGTTCTCCGTCTGCAGCGCGCAGCAGGAATCCTGACCGTAACGACCTGACTCACTGCGAAACATCACGGTCTGCCGTTCACACAGTATAGCCAGCTTATTATAAAGTTCCTGGCACTCCTGTTTTGACGCCAATGTCGTCAGCGAGACTAAAGCAGCCGTATACTTTCGAAAAACCTCCTCTAAGTCCTCAATCAGCGTTTTTGCCCTGCCGGCCCTTGCGCAGATTGCCTTCCATTGTCCCTCTATGTCCTCCGCCAGCGCCGGCAGATCGTACGGCACCAGAGGCGAGCTGACTAGCTGCTCCAGGAGATAGAGGAAATAGCGTCCATGACCTGCCAGCAACTCTCTGTCGATCTTGTCAATGGTATCGGAATCACTGTGCAGCCACGGGCTATAGAAAGCATAGTTCAGTTCCTTCAGCTTCGCTTCTGTATATTCTGTAGCAAAAGAGATATATGGCACGCCGATGCCGAAGAAAGAGGAATCACCTCCGCCTTTATAAGCGTGGTTCCACTGTCCCTTCACGCCCCACACCTTTTCGATGGCGTCCATCAGAAACTGCTTCAGCTCCGGCTGCCCTTCCACACCAGGGATGGTCGTGCCTTTGATGGCCAGGTTGTCGATGTTGATATAAGCGATACAATTTTCGTTCATTTCTTTCCAGGAATGGTCGCAGTACCAAGTGGAGCCGCCCCCCTCTGCAATCTCGTGACCATCCCAGAAAGCAAAGACCACATCTCTATGCAGCTCCTCCCTATATTTCTGACAGATCCGCGCCAGTTCCAGATTCAAAGCATTGCCTGAAGCGTTACAGATTGCTGATTTTCCCCATGCGTCTACATGACTGCCTACCAGAATATACTGTCCGTTGCTTTTTCCGCCGCAGACTCTGCCCATGGGTTGGTCCGCCGTAATCCACTGCCTGCTGGCCGACGCTTTCAGCCATACCTTGACTTCTCCCAATTTACACAGACCGGCCAAGTATTCACCGTCTCTCCGAGAGATGCTCATCACCGTCAGTCTGACAATCTCCTTTTCTGTATCCGGTGTCGGATTACCCCATTGGGCTTTGATGGCGCCCATCTGAATCAAGTCGTCTTCTGCCTTGCCCCAGTTCATGATAATCAAAGCCTTAGCACCCATTTCCCAGGCGATTCTCGCTTTTTCCGGCCTGCCGGGGCTCCAGTTCATATCAGTTAACACAATTTTTCCACGTACGTCCTGTCCCTGGTAATCTTCATAGGTTCCCGATCCCAGATAAATCAGTTCTCCTTCTATGCCGCTGTCCGGCGTTGATTCAATGTGACACACCGGCCTGGTTTTGATTTCTCTTTTTTCTGGTACAGTGACTTTCAGGGATGCATCACCAGGATAACTCTGATACATTGGGAAGTGATCGATGCAGGCGTCTATTCCATACTCCTGCAGTATGGAACAAAGGTAATCCGTCGCTTTCTTCATCTCTTTTGTGCCCGAAAGCCGCTCCCCTACTTCCTCGACCAAATATTTCATGTTTTCATAGATATTATCCAGAGAAAGCTCCTTTACCAACTTTTCATACAAATTCATATCTCCGTCTCCTTAATGGACTTGCCCCAATTTGCGAGGCAAATTGCCGGGAAGTCCTTATGCTTTAGCGCCCCGCACATCAGCCGCGTTTAAGAAATGCCGTGCAGCAGTGAACGGCGCCATAACCTTTTAGAATTTCGTCAAAGTCCAGCGGGATGACTTTGATACCGTTATGCTCTAGCAAATCCTGTGACCTGGGATTACCAGCCGGCATGACGATCAATCCCGGTTCGATGGCCACGTAGTTGATGGCCAGCCCCTCCTTTGCTTCTATTTGTGAAGGACATTCCAACAGCTTGATTCCTTTTTTCTTCAGCGCGTCACATACGTCGTAAGGCACTTGAGAAGCATGAATCATGGCTACATCATGGCTGGCCATGTTGAGCAGGCCGTCGATATGGGCATGCCCATAGGGAATCTGCATGTGAAGAACCTCTGTAACACCCATACGCCGCAGTTCACTCTCTACCATCTCATAACCCTCACGATTGGTTCTGACACCCGAAGCTAAAACGACTGTATGGCGGTCAATCCAAAGTCCCATCGCCCCCTCAAAGGTTGCGCTCCCGCAGACCGTTCTGATAATAGGCACACCTAGATCCGCCAGTTTTTTCGCCGCATATCGTTCTTCTCCCCGCCTCGCTTCCATCGCTGGCCTAGTCACGATGGCGCCCTCTGGCGTCATGAAAACCAAGTCTCTGCAGAACAATGCATTAGGTCGGTCTTCCCTTTGTTCTTCAATGTAATGAACAACTACGCCGTATTTCCTGTAAATCTCAGTAAGTGCATCGTGCTGTGCTCTGAACCTCTCGGGAGAAATAGGCCCTTTGAAGCGAGCTGCCTGCCAATCAAAATCATCGATTTCTTTGCCCGGCCTTCTCATCAGTACGGCACGAAGAGGATCTACCTCTGAACTGACACCCCACTGTCCCCAAAGCTCTGCCATATCCTCTTCTATAGTCGTCTCCTTTGCATACCACCTTTCGCCTGGAAGGGCGTCGATGTCTTTTTTCTCGTCTATCATAAATAAAACCTCCCGTTTCTCTTTCCTCTATACAAATGCAATTTTGATGCCAAGGAAATCCACGCTGCCGCGGCTATTTCAGTAAAAAAAACGTTACCCGGTAAAAAGGCCTTTACCTTAAGGTAAAGGCCTTTTTACTCTATTCTCTCAGTTTGTATTTTCTCAATTTGTAATTCAGCGCTTGCTTCGTAATGCCAAGAAGTTTAGCAGCCTCTACGTAATTCTTAGAGATGGCGACAGCATGCTCAATCAATTCCCGCTCGTAGGTCTCTAACGCTTCTTCTAAAGAGATGCCTTTTAGCGGAATGGCCGGCACCGTCATCAAAGCATTTTGACCGATTTCCTCTAAAACAAATGGTCTGGTCAGATATTCCGGCAAATCTTTCTTCTGAATAAATCTGGCAGATGCCACGTTGAAGGCCCCTTCAATGACGTTTTTCAGTTCCCGCACGTTTCCCGGCCAATTGTAACCACGAAAAATGGTCTCTACTTCTTCATCAATACCAATTAAATTGCAATGCATAGATGTATTATAAATATTGATAAAGTGAGAAACCAGATAAAACAGATCGTTAATTCGCTCTCTCAGTGGCGGTATATTTAACTGTACCACGCTGAGGCGGTAGAAAAGATCTTCCCTCAATTTATTTTCGGCAATACACTGCAGGGGATTTTCATTAACGGCAGAGACGATTTTAATATCTGTTTTGATCGGCTCGTAACCGCCTAATCTGACCACCTGCTTTTCCTCGATGGCCTTGAGAATCTTTGGCTGAACGCTGATTTCCATAGAATTGATCTCGTCCAGAAAGAGGGTGCCGCCGCTGGCGATTTCGAAAAGCCCCGGCTTGTTTTCAGCGCCAGTATAACTGCCCTTTGTTGTGCCGAAGAGAATGCTCTCCAAAAGATTTCCAGGAATGGCGGCGCAGTTTTGGGAGACGAACTTCTTATTTCTGCGCTTGCTGGCGGTGTGAATAGACTGTGCTACCAGTTCTTTACCGGTGCCAGTCTCGCCATAAATCAATACAGACGAATCCGTGTCTGCAATCATGGGGATGCGTTCCTTAATCAGTTCCATACTTCGGGAGTTGGTAACAATATCATCTACGGCGTATAAATTCTTCTTTTCCACACTTTCTTTTAACGATAGGGAAATATCCTGCCGCTGGTAGGGGCTGTCGATATAGCGGGACACATCGACAGCGCCGATGATCTCATCGTGATCTTTGATGGGCATCGTCGTGTTGATCGCCCTGATGCTCTGTCCTTTATAGGTAATCAAGGTCTGAAACTCATTGGATATGGGCTTTCCTGTCTTTAAAACCCGCAGAATGCTGCTGGTTTCTTCGTTCAAAGTGGGATAGACCTCCGTAATATGCTTCCTGAGAATGTCCTTTTCTTTCAGGTTATTCACATCTGGACGAAAGGTCACATAGTATTCCACATATCCGTATTTATCGGTCACCATGATTCCGTCTAAATAATTGTAAATACTCAAAATCTGTTCAACATATCTTCTTAGCATGTGCGCCTCCTCTTTAAAGTTTATTTTTCATTTTATTTGAAACAAACCTGCCCCGCAATGAAAAATAAAGAACGCGTGCATGAGGCTGCATCGTTCCCATGCTGCTATCCTCTCTTCAGGTAGGCCGTGATACAGTGAAGGGCGCCTTTGCCCTTCATAATCTCAGAGATATCCACAGTCTGCACCTTGACGCCATTCTTTTCTAACAGTTCCTGTGTTCTCGGATTACCCTCCGGCAAGACAATGTGTCCAGGCTCCAGAGCGACAAAATTGCAGCCAAAGGTTTCCCTTACTTCCGTCCTGGAAGGCGCCTCCAAAATCTCGTAGCCTTTTTTCTTCAGCATATCTAAAATATCATAAGGCACTTGAGAAGCGTGAACCAGGATTTTGTCCTCGCTGATTGGATTCATCAGCCCATCGATGTGAATATTGCTGTAAGGCTGCTGCATATGCCACACTTCCACACCCATGTGCGCCAGCTGGTGTTTTACCTGTTCATAGCCCCTTTGATTACACCTGCTGCCAGTGGATACGACACAGGTATGACGGTCTACCCACATAGCGTTGGCGCCCTCAAATATGCCGTCTCCTGCAATAGTCCTGAGAATGGGCACGCCCAGCTTAGCCAGAGCCTGTGCGATATAGCGCTCTTCTCCCCGCCTGGCCGCCATTCCCGGCCTGGTCAAAATCGCCCCCTCTGGCGTCATAAACATCAAGTCACGGCAGAATACCGCATTGGGCCGGTCATCTCTCTGTTCTTCCACGTAATAGACCTTTGTACCAAAATCTTCATATATTTTAGCTACTCCATCGTGCTGTTTTCGCATCAGTTCTATGTCTATGGCTTCTTCTGAGAATCTGACTTCTTTGGCATCGAAATTTTCGATTTCTTTGCCTGGGCGCCGCATAAGAACCGCCTTTAATTTGTCCACTTCTGAATTGACGCCCCAGTCTCCCCAATATAGACCCATGTCTTCTTCAAAGGATGTCTCTTTAGGGAACCATCTTTCACCCGGAATCGCCTCAATATCATATTTTTTGTCGTTCATCTTCTTACCTCCTCTAATAATGTTAGAAGATAAGATTGCAAAAAATATGCCAATCTATCTGCATGACAGACTCCTGGGAGCCGTCTTTCCGTTACGCTGATTTGTCAAAAAAAAATGAGTGCATAGGGTCGATACGACCTTATGCACTCGTTTGTGTCTGTTATTTTTCTATATTTTCTCGTTATGTAACAGTTTGTGTTCTTTTCCTTTGAGGATTCCTTCATATGCGTCTGCAGCAACTGGATTCTGTCCAGACGTCTTAATCTGCGCTCTGCTGTCAAAACGGTATAATCCGTTCTGTCTGTTGAACTTGGTCTCCGGCTTCTCTGGGGCTGGCTGTCCGCCTCCATTGACGCAGCCGTTCTTGCAGGTCATAACCTCGACGAAGTCGTAGTTGACGTTTCCTGCTTCCAAATCGTCGATCAGCTTTGATGCATTGATCAAACCGTTGACAACGGCGATCCTTACGTCCCTGCCGTCCAGATTTACTGTCGCCTCTTTGATGCCTTCCCTTCCGCTTATGCCGGTAAAGTGAATGGCCTCAATGTCCTCTGCCTTGGTGCTTCCTGTCAGATAGCGGAGAACCGCCTCTGTAACACCGCCTGTAGCGCCAAAGATCGCTCCTGCACCAGATGCCATACCGAACGGCATATCCAGCGCTTCCGGCGTGAGATTTGTCAGGTCGATACCTGCTGCTTTAATCATTTCTGCGATTTCTGCAGTAGTCAGGACGAAGTCCACATCCTGCTCACCGTCAGTGAAGTGTTCCGGTCTGTGGATTTCTTCTTTCTTTGCGGTACAAGGCATGATGGAGACGACCACAGTCTTTCTGCTGTCTTCGTCCTTCTTCATTCTGGCTTCTTCTTTCAGCACAGCGCCGAACATCTGCTGCGGTGAACGGCAAGTAGAGATATGATCTCTATACTGGGGATAAACGTTCTCACAGAATTTCACCCATGCCGGACAGCACGAAGTAAACAGGGGCAGATTGTCACCAGCTTTCAGTCTCTCTACCAGCTCCGCAGCCTCTTCGATAACTGTCAAGTCGGCGCCGAAGTCGGTATCATAGACCTCGTCAAATCCAAGGAAACGAAGGGCTGACGCCAGATGTCCCAGAGAGTTTGCACCCTCTTCAAGTCCAAAATACTCGCCGATTGCTACACGGACGGCAGGCGCGATCTGCGCGACTACCTTTGTGTTGCTGTCTTCCAAAACATCCCATACAGGATTGACGTCTCTTTTAATGACGATGGCGCCTGTCGGACATACCACGCGGCACTGTCCGCAGCCGACGCACTGCGTCTCAGAGAGATCTTTCTTGAACGGCGTCGTAATCATCATTTTAGAGCCTCTCTGTGCAAAGCCCAGAACACCTACGCCCTGCACTTCTGTGCACATTCTCACACAGTCACCGCAGAGGATACACTTGTTCAAATCACGAACTACGGAATGAGAGCTGGTATCCAGCGGCAGCTGGTCTTTATAGTTTTCAAACCGGACTTCCTCAACGCCCAGGCGTTTTGAAAGTACCTGAAGGTCGCAGATTCCGTTCGGCATACAGGTCGTACATTCACGGTTGTGCGCTGCTAAGAGCAGTTCAATAATCGTCTTGCGGTGATGCTGCAGCCTGCGCGTATTTGTGAATATCACCATTCCGTCTCTTGGCCTCTCCGAACAGGAAGCAAAGACTTTTCCCTTGTCGTCCTCTACCACACAAAGACGGCATGCGCCGTGTGTAGAAAGTTCAGAGTGGTAACAGAAGGTCGGAATATCGATACCTGCTTTGCGAATCACAGAGAGTACGTCTTTCTCATCTGTAAATTCGACTTTCTTTTTGTTGATTGTCATGAATCCCATAGTTATTCCTCCTACCACTCAATATGTATCGCATCAAAAGCACAGTCTGACAGACAGGCTCCGCACTTGATGCAGGCTTCATTGTCAATATGATATGATTTTCTGATCTGTCCGGCGATAGCGCCTGCAGGGCAGTTACGTGCACACTTGGAGCAGCCCTTGCACTTGTCAGGGTTAATAATGAACTTACGCAGTGCCTCACAGTTCTTGGCAATACATTTCTTCTCTATTACATGCTGTTCATATTCTTCTCTGAAGAATTTCAGCGTACTCATGACAGGCTGTGCCGCGCATTTTCCCAGTCCGCAGAGGGCTGTATCTGTAATGGTCTCGGACAGTTCTTCCAAAAGATCCAGATCCTGCAGTGTTCCCTTACCTGCGACGATACGTTCGAGGATTTCCAGCATTCTCTTCGTACCCTCACGACATGGTACGCACTTGCCGCAGCTTTCATTCTGGGTAAAGTTCATGAAGAATCTGGCGACCTCTACCATACAGGTGTGATCGTCCATGACAACCATGCCGCCAGAACCGATCATAGCGCCGATTTTTTTCAGAGAGTCGAAGTCCAGCTTCATATCCAGATGCTCTTTCGTCAGACAGCCGCCGGAAGGACCTCCGATCTGCACTGCTTTGAACTCTCGGTCGTCTTTGATGCCGCCGCCGATATCATAGATGACTTCCCGCAGGGTCGTTCCCATTGGAACTTCGATCAAACCCGTATTTTTTACGCTGCCAGTCAGGGCAAAGGCTTTTGTTCCTGCATTGTTTTCCGTGCCGATACCTTTGAACCAATCAGCACCCCTGGCGATGATCATTGGAACATTGGCATAAGTCTCTACATTGTTCAATACCGTCGGTTTATCAAAGAGTCCCTGTTCTACGGTTCTAGGCGGTTTCACTCTTGGCATGCCTCGGTTGCCCTCGATGGATGCGGTCAAGGCGCTGCCTTCTCCGCAGACAAAAGCACCTGCGCCGCGGTTAATATGTAAGTGGAAGCTGAAGTCTGTGCCCAAAATGTTGTCACCCAGCAATCCGTATTCTTCTGCCTCTGCGATGGCGTTTTTCAGCCTCTCAATGGCAAGAGGATATTCTGCACGGACGTAGATGTAACCTTCGTCAGCAGAGACTGCATAAGCCGCAATAATCATGCCTTCGATCATTTTATGCGGATCTCCCTCCATGACACTTCTGTCCATGAATGCGCCCGGGTCTCCTTCGTCACCGTTACAGACTACATAACGTTTTTCTTCCTTCTGCCTTGCCACCTGGGACCATTTCTTCCCGGTAGGGAAACCTGCGCCGCCTCGGCCGCGCAAACCTGATTCCGAAATTTCTTCGATGACTTCTTCCTTTGTCATATCGAACAGTGCGCGGGCAAGACCGCGATATCCCCCGATAGCAAGAAATTCTTCAATATTTTCCGCATCAATTCGGCCGCAGTTTTTCAATACGTTACGGTTCTGCTTCTTATAGAATGCAATGTCTTCCTGCTTTTTACATTCTGTGCCGTTCTGCTTAAAGAGCAGGTGCGGAATCAGCTCCCCTTTTTCTATGGTTCTATAGAAGATGTCTTCGCAGTCTTCCAATTGTACTTTGGTATATAAGATGTCCTGCGGTTCTATTTTCATCAGAGGACCCATCTCGCAGAATCCATGACAGCCGCTCTTTTTTACAGCGATATCACCGTCTCCATGGGCCACTTCCGGCTCAAAACAGACTTCGATATTCGGGTTAGAGGCCACTAAGTCGCACATCTTATCATAAATAGCACCTGATCCGCCCGCGATACAACCTGTACCGGCACAGATCAAAATTCTGCATTTGTTGTTGTCGATTTCTTTCTTAGAAAGCTCACGAAGCTGTTCGAGAGACTCTCTGCTTGTTATTTTGCTCATCTCTAAACTCCTCTCAATTCGTGAACTAATGCAACGGCGTTTTCTGGCGTCATCTTCGGATAAACCTTATCGTTGACTGTCAAAACAGGAGCCAGACCGCAGGCGCCAAGACAGGACACGGTTTCCAAGGTGAACAGCATATCTTCCGTGGTCTGTTTTTCCTTCGAAAGACCCAATTCTCCATAAAGAGCTTCCAGGATCGGAATAGACTTGCGCACATGACAAGCAGTTCCGTCACAGACCTTGATAATATATTTCCCCTTCGGTTCAAAAGAAAAATTCTCGTAGAAGGTCGCTACACTGTAAGCCTGTGATTCACTAATCTTCAGCTTCTCAGCAACGTAGGTCAATAACTCAGGAGGTAAATAGCGGTATTCTTCCTGAATGTCCTGAATAATAGGTATCAGTGCCGCCTGTCCCGATCCATGAGATGCAATAATTTCGTCGGTTTTATCATAATATTCTCGTTCCAGCATATTACATCTTGCATCAGCGCCCTGATGGGCACGCCAATGCGCTCCTTTCTGTATAATGTATTCAATCTCATTCTATCGGATTGTTATAATCCTGTCAATATGATTGTGACACTATTTCCGTTATCGAAATATTCGCATTTTCATTTGCCTGTAACTTCGACTGGTTTCATGCCATAATGAAGACAATCGCTTTTACTCTAATCAGAAAAGAGGTAATTATAATATGAAAGAAATAAGTTTGAGAAGGTTTACCGATCAAGATGTTACCTTATTAACATCACGGCTCAATAAAGAATATAAATGGCTCCATCATTGTATCGTTATGAGAGAGAGGATTCCCAGCGGCTTTTGTCAATAGTATGATTGCTATGACGCTTGCGGGTTAGAAGATTGGTATACGGCCAATGAACCTGCCGATACTTATAGTATCGATTACTTAATCGGCAACGAGGATTATCTGAACAAAGGTTGCGGCAAGTCCATCGTCAGTACTTTTACAGAGAAATCAGGGCAGATGAATCAGCAAAAAACATAGTTCAGCCTGATTGAGGAAATCTTCCTTCTAATCATGTTTTCAAATCGTGATATCTTTGATACCAAAAACTTGATATTCTGCCCAAAGAGCCACAGGTGATTTGCAAAGCAGAATTTGTACTGGAGTTCCCCGGCTTTAACCGGTAGGGAACTCGTCGTACATTATATCAAAACTTTATGAGGTATTCTGCATTACACATAAATATGGAATAAAGTGACCTCCGGCACCACCCCAAAACGGGCAGAGATGTGAGTGGTTCCAATGCCGGTGTTGACGTAAAGCTGCTTAATGGCATTGTCATCGAAGGTGTACATGCCGCCGCTGTATTTAGAAGACAGCGCAGTGACAGTCAGAGCCATTTCATTGACGAAGGGCAGAAACGGAATGTTAATCTGTCCTCCGTGACTATGGCCGCTCAAAGCAATGTCATAGTCATAGTTCATATACGGTTCCACATTATCTGGCTCATGGGACAAAAGCAGTTCATAGTCGGAATCATAAATTTTCGTCTCGTCAGGCATAACGGGATGACCTAATAAGGCATCATCAAGTCCTGTGAACAATACCCTCTTGCCGTTATTCAATGTGATATACCAGTTTTCATTTTTCAGTAAGGTAAAGCCGGCGTCTTCCATGACCGCAGCATAGGTCCTTTCCGCTCCGCCGCCGTAATCCCTGTTTCCCCAAATGGCTATTTTACCATAACCGGCTTCAATCTTTTGCAATGCCGTTACGATATTTTCATCATCACGATATATCGCGTAGTTATCGTACAGATCCCCCGTAAAAATAACAATATCCGGATTTTGTTCATTGACCTTTTTGATGACCTTGTCCAAATTTTTGTATGTGAAGTCAGCTTTGATATGCAAATCTGATATTTGTACGATTTTTAAATGCTCTCTGTCCGGCTTTTCTTCATTGAGGGTAAACTCATTCAGGGTAACGCGATATGGTTCTATTTTAAAAGCATAATAAATACACCCGCCGATAACTAAAATCAATAGTGTAAAAACGATTAATATTCTCTTCAGTATTTTCATTTAAATGCTTAACGCTCCTTTTTGCAGATACAGCTTAGTATACTAAAAAATTGTGATAATCATGTTAAGAGTTTTTATGTTATTAACAAATTTTTTATTTCATTAGTTTGCTGTACAGAAAACATTTCAGCGGTACTTTCTTGTTTCCAAAATCAAGCACTACTTCTCTTTCACTCGAACGCACAAATCCCCTGTGTTCATAAAACTCATAGGTGCAGGCATCATCGGTGTATAAATAGATGTCTTTTCCCCGTTCTCTTCTTTCCAGTTCTTCTAACAGCTTCGTTCCGATGCCTTTTTCCTTCGAATCTGGATCAGCGGCCAGGAATACAACCTGACCGTCAGGCTGATTCTTCTCTAAATATTCGCCCAACATCTCTCTGTTTGCCGCATCATATATGGAGGTGCCGCCTTTGTAGAAAGTGTTCTGCAAAAACATAAAGATTTTAACATATATCGTCTGTCCAATTGTCCGATGCCTTTTCTTTTCACCACGCATATCAGCTAAAAGTACACCTGCCAGTTCGTCTCCAAGATATGCCGCTATCACTTGAGTAGCACATTGCAATTCGCTGTACCAAAAATACCTGCCATACAAATGCAGCAGAAACTTGTGATCCAAGTAAAGATTAAAGTGCATTCCTGTAATGGCAAATTGTATCGCTTTGCCGTAATCTCTTTTCCTCAGTTCACGGATTTCAATTTCCATAAGGATCCCCTCTCTATTTCCTTTCGTAAAATGATTGTACCATATGTGCAAAACTCTGTCTACGTTGCCGCTTGGCGCAGGGGTGGCTGATCTGGCGCAGGACTAGTGCCGGTCTGACAAAGCTAGTGCCGGCCTGACACTGCGCTGTTACGCATTTGATATCGGTCTGCCCCAATCTGCTTAACGTTTTCTGGCATTTTCGCCTTTCCTGCGTAACCGCAGCCTCCCTGACTCAGGTCTGTTACGCATTCGACATCGACTTGCCCCAATCTGCTTAACGTTTTCCGGCATTTTCGCCTTTTCTGCGTAACCGCAGCCTCCCCGACCCAGGTCCGTTACGCATTCGACATCGATTTTCCCAATCTGCTTAACGTTTTCCGGCATTTTCGCCTTTTCTGCGTAACGGCAGCCTCCCTGACTCAGGTCTGTTACGCATTTGAGACCAGGACGTCCCAATCTGCTTAACGTTTTCCGACATTTTCGCCTTTTCTGCGTAACCGCAGCCGGCCTTAGCACTGCGTTGGCCTGACCCCGCTCCGCCAGGGAGCGACAAAACGAGTGCCCGCGGGCACTCGTTTTATGGATATATATTCTATTTCATGGATTCGATAATGCTCTCAGCCAAATCGTCAAGCTGATCGTAAGTTGCATCGTTTAATGATGACAGGATTGTCATCTGTTCGTTCAGCACCGTCATTTCCTTCATCTTGTCGAGTTCTTCTGCAATCAGTGATCCTGCCTGTGGAGCCCAGGAACCGTTTTCAACGACGCCGACCACTCTCTTCTGCAGGTTCAGGGCAGCCATGTCTTCAATAAAGTTCTGCATAACCGGGAATATCTTCAGGTTATAAGTTACGGACAGCAGAGCCATGTGGCTGTATTTGAAAGCCTCTGAAATCAAGTAGGATACATGGGTACAGGACACGTCGTAAAGAGCGATGTTAGTCATGCCCTTCTCACAGAGTTTCGTCGCCAGAATGTGGGCAGCGCTCTCTGTATTACCGTACATGGAAGCATAGGCGATGAGCACACCCTGTTCTTCCGGCTCATACTTTGACCATTTATCGTACTTCTCCAGGAAGTACCCGATGTCTTTTCTCCAAACCGGACCGTGAAGCGGACAGATGTATTTGATATCGAGGCCGCCGGCCTTCTTCAATAACTTCTGTACCTGCGGGCCGTATTTTCCTACGATATTAGTATAATATCTTCTGGCGTCGTCGATCCAGTCTCTGTCAAAGTTGACTTCGTCGGCGAACAACTTTCCGTCAAGAGATCCGAAGGAACCGAATGCGTCTGCGGAGAACAGAACGCCTGCAGTCGTATCAAAGGTCACCATGGCCTCAGGCCAGTGAACCATTGGAGCAGCCACAAAGGTCACTTCGTGTTTTCCAAAAGACATGGTATCTCCTTCTTTGACTTCCTGAATGTTTTTTACAGGGAAGCCAAACTGGTTCATCATCATCGTTGCCTTTGCCGTGCAGATAATCTTTACTTTCGGATACCTGAGCAGAATTTCTTCAATAGAAGCGCCGTGGTCCGGCTCCATGTGATTGATTACCATGTAATCGAGCGTTCTGTCAGCTAAGACATATTCCACATTCTCAATAAATTGTCTGCATACGGACCAATCTGCCGTATCGAATAATACGTTTTTTTCGTCCAACAGCACATATGAATTATAGGAAGTACCTCTTGGTATAGGATGGATGTTTTCAAAGAGAGCGAGTCTCTTGTCGTTTGCACCTACCCAATACAAATCTTCTGTGACTTTTCTAACACACTGCATATTATTCTTCCTCCTTATCCTTTTCAACTACGACAAAGCTTTCTTGCTCTTCTCCGCACAGCGGACAGATCCACTCTTCCGGAAGCGCTTCAAATACCGTTCCAGGACTTACGCCGTTCTCTGGATCGCCTACTGCCGGATCATATTCGTAACCGCAGCCGTTACATACGTACGTCGTCCACGGTGATGCTTCCTTCTTCAAAGTCGGCTTTCTCATCTTTACCTTTGGAGGCGCCTGTTTCTTAGCTTCTCCATTGTCCAGGGCGGCAGTCAGCAGCGGCAGGATTTCCATCAGATCTCCCACGATGCCGTAGTCAGCATTTTTAAATATTGGTGCATTTTTATTCTTATTGATTGCAACAATGGTCGTAGCATCCTTGATTCCTTTCAGGTGCTGGCCTGCTCCGGAAATGCCGCATGCAATATAGAGGTTGCCGGTGAACTTCTGTCCGCTCATCCCCACATATCTGTCAAGAGGCAGATACTTGAGCGTTTCCGCCACTGGTCTCGATGAACCCACAGCAGCACCGGCCTGGTATGCCAAAGCTTCAATCAGCTTCATGTTGTCTTTGCTGCCGATTCCTTTGCCTGCGCTGACTACGCGGTCCGCCAGCGTAATCGGTGTCATTGGATCGATGCCCACAGTAAAGTCAAAACCATCACCCTTGAGCGCTTCCACTAAAGCGTCTACTTTTTCCTGTGCGGTTCCTTTGGCAAAAATCATCTTCTTCCGGTGACCGGTAATCGGTCCTTTTTGCGCCATCGGTGCCGCGTCACGTTTTGGCGCTTTGCCGATGATATGAGAAGCGATAACCACCCGCTGAATCTCGTTTGTGCCTTCATAGATCGTCGTAATCTTAGCGTCTCTATATGCACGTTCTACTTCCATGCCCTTCAGATAGCCAGTTCCGCCAAAGATCTGCAGTGCGTCGTTGACAACCTCCAGACAGATGTCCGATGCATACTGTTTTGCCATGGCCGATTCCATGCCATATGGTTCGTGGTGTTCTTTCAATTCAGCAGCGCTGTAGATTAAGAATCTTGCACATCTGATTTTGGTCGCCATGTCTGCGATTTTGAAGGAGTTGACCTGCTGATGGGCGATCGGAATACCGAACTGCACTCTTTCCTTCGCGTATTCCACAGCGTGTTCAAAAGCTCCCTGAGCGATACCCAGCGCCTGTGAAGCGATGCCGATTCGTCCGCCGTCCAGAGTTGCCATTGCAATCTTAAAACCTTCACCTTCTTTGCCCAGCAAATTTTCTTTTGGTACTTTAACGTCGTTAAAGATCAGTTCTGCCGTCGATGAAGATCTGATACCCATTTTATCATAATGGTCGCCAAAGTCAAAGCCTTCCCATCCTTTTTCTACAATAAAAGCGCTGATGCCGCGCGTGCCGATGTTCGGCGTCGTCACAGCAAATACGATATATGTATCTGCTATCGGCGCGTTGGTGATGAAAATCTTACCGCCGTTGAGCACATAATGGTCGCCTTCCAATACGGCTGTCGTCTCTGTACCACCGGCGTCGCTGCCTGCATTTGGCTCTGTCAGACCAAAGGCGCCCAGCTTCTCTCCCTTAGCCAGAGGCACCAGATATTTCTGCTTTTGTTCTTCTGTTCCAAACGCCATAATCGGGTAAGAACCCAGAGATACGTGGGCCGACAGGATAACACCGGCGCCGCCGTCTACTCTTGCCAGCTCTTCTACGGCGATGGCGTAACTCAAAACGTCAGAACCGGCGCCGCCGTACTTTTTCTCATAAGGAATTCCCATCAATCCCATCTCTGCCAGTTTCTTTACCATATCATGAGGGAATTCGTTGTTCTTGTCGAGCATGAATGCGATTGGCTTGACTTCTTCTTCCGCAAATGCTCTGATCTTTGCTCTCAGTTCCTCATAATGATCCGTCAGTTTATATAACATACCTATACCTCCTGTTTATAACGACTGCTTATTCACGTTTATCTATATGTGTATTATACTTCTCTGAAAATTATGAAGTTGTGGTAAATGCAACAATGTTGTGATAAAATTATCATAAAGAAAAATATACAGGAGGCAATGATGAAAAAAAGATATTTTACAGATAACATATCCCCGGAATCCATCGAAAAAATGATACTCTGTTTTGAGCCTCAGTTTAAATCATACGCGGCTGGCGAAACCATTTTAGCGTATTCCGATCAGTTAGAAAAAGTTGGAATCCTCTTAGCAGGACGAGCACGACTTTATTATATCGACGAAAACGGCGATTCCAGCCTCTTGGAAAATTACGCTAAAGAGGATCTCTTTGGAGAGGTCTTTTCCCTGCCTTTGGAGGATTACGAATACATCGTCACAGCGGAAACCGACTGCAATGTGGTCTTTATCAGCTATCAGCACATCGTTACCCCTTGTGAAAAGTCCTGTCAGCACCATTCCCAGCTGATCAGCAACCTCTTTCTCATGACAGCGCAGAAATCCCAAGCGCTGTCACTGCATATCACCATCCTCAATCAGCACACCACCAGAAAAAAGCTGCTGGCCTATTTAAGATATGCCCAATCCTCTTGCGGTGCCAAGGAGGGCGAATATTTTGAAATCCCCTTTACCCTGGGTGATCTGAGTGAATACCTTGCCGTGGACAGATCCGCCATGATGCGGGAAATCCGCCAGCTGAAGCACGATGGACTGCTGGATTCCCAGCGGCGGCGTTTTATGCTGATCGACTGAGTGTTTACTGAGTGTTTAAAGTAAAAACGCAGGAGCGCCGAAAGTTGTTTCGACGCTCCTGCGTTCTATTTCTTTGCTAGAAGATACTGAGCTGAAGTTCCCTGCTCAGCCTTTCCAGCATCTTTACACCGGCAACACTGTTGCCTTTCTTGTCCAGGCCCGGAGAGTAGATACCGATACCCATCCTGCCCGGACAATCAGCCATAATACCGCCACCCACGCCGCTTTTGGCCGGAATGCCTACAGTGGTCGCAAATTCTCCCGATCCGTCGTACATACCGCTGGTCGTCAGCACGGCGTTGAGAAATATCGTATCTTCCCGGGGAATGATTCGCTCTCCGCTGCGATCCACGCCTCGGTTGGCCAACAGATATCCCATATTTGCCAGATCCTTGCAGGTCACTTTAACTGAACACATGGCAAAATAGACGTCCAGCAGCTCCTCTACACTGCCGTAGATCATGCCGGAGTTCTTCAGCAAATAAGCCAGTGCTCTGTTCTTATTGCCCGTCTTCTTTTCCGACTCATAGACTTCCCTGTCTATTTCCAGTTGCGGGTTGCCCGTAATCTTTTTTGTAAAATGCAGCAGACGCTGAAAACGCTCCTCATTACTAGCAGCCTTAACCAGGCCGCAGACTGCGATAGCGCCGATGTTGACCATGGGATTGATATGTTCTTTCAGCAAAAGCGGCTCTGCATAGTCGATGGCGTTAAATGGTTTCCCGGTAGCCTCCACACCGACGTGGGCTTTCACAAAGTCGATGCCGTTATCAATGGCTGTCAGCATCAGGAAAATCGGTTTTACGATGCTCTGAATCGTGAACGGTTTATCCCAGTCCCCTGCATAATAATCGCCCTCTGCTGTAGCGACAAAGATGCCGATTTCTTCTCTGTTGGCTTTTGCCAGCTCCGGTATATAATCTGCCACACGGCCTTCTGACGTATATGTTCTGCTGCTCTCTAAAATCTGTTCTAACGTTTTATTCATAAGTTTATTTTTTCCTGATATAGATTAATTTATTATTATTTCCGACTCTGTGCGCTTTTACCTCGAATAAATCCAACGATTTGATAAACGGTGTCAGCTTGGTATAACCGAAGTTTCTCACGTCGAAATCCGGATAACGTTTGGAAAGAATGTTGCCCAGGTTGCCGGTAAACATCCAGCCATCCTCGTCAGAATTCTCTTCCACCAGGTCCACGATCGTCTCCTTCAGCTCTTCTAAACTGCTGAGAACACTAGCCTCTTTTTCCCTCTTCTCGGCAGCCGCCGCAACTTCTCTCCTCTCAGAGTAAATCAAATCCAGATACTTAAATTTGTTGCAGGCAGCGATAAAGGCTCTCGGCGTTTTCTGCTCCCCCATTCCGATCACGTCCATGCCCGATTCCCTGAGTCTTGCCGCCAGTCTGGTAAAATCGCTGTCGCTGGTGACCAGGCACAGACCGTCAATATTGCCGGAATAGAGAATATCCATAGCGTCGATAATCATGGCCGCATCAGTAGAGTTCTTCCCCGTCGTATAGCCATATTGCTGAACGGGAATGATGGAATTCTCCAGCAAGTATTTCTTCCACCCCTCCAAGTTAGGGTTCGTCCAGTCTCCGTAAATCCTCCTGTAAGTAGCCGTCCCGTAATTTGAAACCTCATCCATGATGGTTTTGATGTATTTTCCGGCGATGTTATCAGCATCGATAAGCACCGCGTATCTCATATCTATATTTTTGTCGTCTGTCATAATCCTCCGCCTTATTTTAAAAATAGTCTCAGCCACTTAGTATCTCTGCCATAAGGCGGATACCGCAGAGGGACGTCGATCAGATTGCTCTTGTTCAACACACTCTTTTCGTGGGTAAACGTTCTGAAGCTGTAACTGCCGTGATAATTTCCCATGCCGCTGTCGCCTACGCCGCCGAAGGGCATGTTGGACGTGGCCAGGTGCATGATGGTGTCGTTGATGCAGCCTCCGCCAAAAGAAATATTCTTGGTGACGTATTTCATGGAAGCCTTCGACCTTGTGAAGAGATAAAGGGCCAGCGGCTTCGGCCTTCCTTCCAGCTCCTTTTTTACTCTGCGCAAATCGTCGAACTCGATCATCGGCAGAATCGGCCCGAAGATTTCTTCTCCCATCGCTTTACTGTCCCAAGATGCTTCGTCTATAATAACCGGCCCCATCTTCAGACGGTCTCTGTCGATTCCGCCGCTGTAATAGAGGTCTTCTCCTTCAATCAAAGCGGTGAGCCGGTCAAAATGTTTTTCATTGACAATCTTTGAATAGTCTTTACTGTTGACAGGGTCTTCCCCGTACAGCGCCTCAATATTCTTAACTAACGCCGCCAGCAGCTTACTCTTCACAGACTCGTGTACCAAGATGTAATCCGGCGCTACACAGGTCTGGCCGCAATTGAGAAATTTTCCCCAAACGATTCTTCTGGCCGCAAGAGGGATATTTGCACTTTCGTCGACGATGCAGGGACTCTTGCCGCCCAGCTCCAAGGTTACCGGGCTCAGATGCTTTGCCGCTGCCTCCATCACCTGTCTGCCTACTGCTTTTCCGCCCGTAAAGAAGATGTAATCGAACTTCTGCGAGAGCAGATTCTGATTGGCCTCTCGTCCGCCAGTCACCGTATGCACGTAACATTCGCTGAATGTCTCACTGATGATTTTAGCGATGATGTGGGAAACGGCCGGCGAATAAGCTGAAGGTTTGACCACCGCGCAGTTGCCTGCCGCCAGGGCGCCGGCCAAAGGAACCAAAGTCAGCTGGAACGGATAATTCCACGGCGACATGATCAGTACCGAACCGTATGGTTCTCTGTAAATCAAACTCTTTGACGGAAAATTGGAAAGAGGCGTGGCCACTCGTTTCGGTCTTGCCAGCCGGTCCAGATGCTTCAGCATATAGGTGATCTCGCTGTATACTAAACCGATTTCCGTCTCATAGACCTCATAGGCCGATTTTCCCAGGTCTTTGTATAATGCGTCAAAAATCTCATTTTCATGGCGCTTTACCTCATTCCGGAGCTTCAAGAGGGCACTTCTGCGGTAAGAGAGATCTTTGGTCACACCCTCTGCAAAGAAGGAGCGCTGTCTCTCTAAAATCTCTTTTATATCCATTATCTGTTCATCCCTTTCATAGCCTTCTTCAATATACTGTCTGCAGCAGTCTTCCAGCTTCAGGCAGTGGTCAAAGGCTTCTTCCATGGTCCTGCCGCAGCAAATCATGCCGTGGGCAGTCATGATACATCCATTATTGTCCCCGAGGGCTTCAATGGTATGCTTTTTCAAAGTTTTTGTGCCGGGAAGACCGTACTTGGCAAGAGGCACCTGACTGCCAAAGATTCGTTTCAGCTCTGGCTGTACTACAGGTACGGACCGCCCCGCAGCGGCAAAGACGGAGGCATATTTGGAATGGGTATGGATGACCGCGCCGATTTCCGGCCTGCGCTGATAAATTCCAGCGTGAAGCCCCTTTTCGGAAGTCGGTTTGTGCTCTCCTTCGTGTTCTAACGACCTGACGTCTACCTTTACCATATCCGCCGGCGACAGCCTGTTATAGTCTAGGCCCGAAGGCGTAACCAGCATAGTTTCCTCAGAAAGACGCATGGAAAGGTTTCCCCAGGTTCCCTGTACCAGGCCTGCTGCAACCAGCCGTTTTCCATAGTCCACCAGTTTTTCTCTCATTTCCATTTCGTTCATTTTATGCATCGCCCTCCTTGGACTTCACTTCCTGCTCCGCTTTGGAATATTTTTTCTTGTAAATCATCCTCATGAAATCCGCTTCGATTTTCGGCAGTGGTTTTGCGCCGCCCAACGCTTCTGCTTTCAGATTGACTTCTGCGGATTTCTCCAGGATCGTCAGCGCTACTACAGCCTCATAGAGATTACGGCCGCAGGTGATGGTGACTCCCTTATCCCTGACAAAACATCCTTCCGCTTTTTTTAACGCGTTTTTGACAGCCTGCTCATCATAGGAGACAGTCTCTACCCGATACCCCACGATCTGCGCCATATCGTCGAGCGCTGCAATCAGAGGCCGGCCCTGTTTTGCCGCCTGCCGGCAGTATGGTGTTGCTGAGAGCACCAAAGCATTGATATCATGATTCCCCTGCAGAAGCTTGTATTCAATAAAATGGCTGGTATCTTCCGGACTGACAATTTCTATGTCATCTTGGGACAGGGCGGCAAAATCTGCATTGTCAGCTGTCTCATAACAATTGCCGGCCAGATTGAGCATGATTTTGTTCACATCTCTGCGATAGCCATCCATTAATGACAATTCTTCAGCGTACTTGTTAATCATTTCAAATATATTATTGTCCATTTTCCTCATGTCTGAACCTTTCTCCATTGGCAAATTTGTAGGCCTGCTCCAGAGATTTGTACACCTCCTTGTAGGTAAGAAAAAGCTGATCATAGACCGCCTTATTATTTCGATCAGGCTGATACACCTTGTCTATCTGCACGAATTCCTTGGCGTGACCGAAACCCGATAACTCTCCCAGTCCGATTAGAGCCACCACAGCCGCCCCTACGGCACCAGCGTTGCGCGGATCTTTGACGATAGAAAAGCTTTTGCCAGTGATATCTGCGATAATCTGCATCCAACCGTTATCCAAAGCGCCTCCGCCGATAATCCTGAAATTATCACAGGCGAAGCCGTAATCTGCTTGATAGTTTTCTAAAATCCATCTCAGATTATAGCCGATGCCTTCATAGACGGAGCGCATCAGATGTTCTCTCGTATGTACCATAGTCATGTTGAACAAAGTCGCTCTGGTCGTCGTGGTGGAAACGGGACATCGTTCGCCCAGCATCCACGGCGTACAGATCAGATGATCGCTGCCAGGCGGTATGCTCTGCACCACATCGTCCATATACTTGTAGATGTTTTCTCCGTATTTTTCTTTTTCACTGGCGAAGAACTGGTCACAGATCCACTGAATATTGGCGCCGGCGGATTCGGTAATTCCGGCAATCAGGTTCATCTCTCTGTCGGCGCTCTGAATGGCTGCCGCACCGTGTCGGAACTTGTCAGCAGTTTTGCTGGTAGCGGCCACCCAGGCTGAAGTGCCTAAATAGATATGAATATCGCCGTCACCGCACATTCCTGCGCCTACGGCTGCCGCCTGCACATCGTCGCAGCCGCCGAAGACCGGCGTGCCCGCCAAAAGTCCCATTTCGGCTGCCGCCTCATCGGTGAGACCTCCCACCATATCCGTACTGCAGACAAGAGGAGGCAGCTTCTCCATGTCGATGCCTGTCAGCTTGATGACAGACAGCCACTGCTTTGACTTCAGATCCAGACCGTAGGAAGATGCGCCGGACAGCTCCGTCACCATCTTTTTCGTACACTTATATTTGAGATACCCATTTACATCCAATATCAAATGGGTATTCTGATAAATCTCCGGTCGTTCCTCCTTCAGCCAGATAATCTTTGCAATGCAGTCCTTACCCATGATGGGCGTTCCTGCCACCAGGGAAAAGACCTTCTTGCCGCCCAAGTGCTTCATGATAGATTCGGCCTGCTTTTGGGCGCGGCCGTCCACCCACGTAATATTATTATACAGCACATTGCCATCTTTATCCACAGGAATCACACCCTGGGCCTGGGTGGAGAAGACGATGCCTTTGATTTCTGCCGGATCGATTGCCGTCTTCTCCACGATCGCGCGGCTGGACGCTGTGACGGCATGCCAGTATTCTTCCGGATTCTGTTC
>ERZ791934.994-NODE-994-length-31833-cov-4.155831_pt1 | contig 31833 bp, 31 predicted proteins | sample MGYA00510125_ERZ791934 | MGnify/ENA primary metagenome ERZ791934 (study PRJEB30046, sample SAMN00993240) | human gut metagenome | study: EMG produced TPA metagenomics assembly of the A metagenome-wide association study of gut microbiota in type 2...
ATATATCATTCCTCGTTTAAATATATTTTATATAATATATGCGCCATTGTCAATATAATTTTGATTTTTCTGCCAACTTTTTTAACGATAGGATCACCTGAGGAATTCACGTAAAAAGGACTGCCCATTGATGGCAGTCCTTTTATCACTCATATTTTTTACGATGTTTAAAACAAATAAGGTTCTTCCCATAAATTCAGTTTTGTACCGATTTCCATTTTAATGGCATTCTCATAAACAGTTTTACCCCATGCCACGTCCTCTACGGGCATGCCGCCGATGGAGTAAATAATAACCTGCTGATCGTTATCACGGCCCGGTAGTTTTCCATTTAAGATTGCTCCCAGATTCTCCATCCGCTGAAAGTCCAATTTTTTATCATGAATCATGTCTGTAAATTTACTTCCGATCAGAAACCAAGTGTCAAAGGTGGGATAAGGGTATTCCTCTGCCCACGTTTCGTATAAGCCAGTATAATCTACTACCAGCTTGGTGGCAGGGTCCATGACCATTTCGTCAGGTACGTTCAGCGCTCCCATACCACAGAGCAGGCAGCCAGGCTTAATCCATTCTCTTTCTACAAAAGGATAATTCTTTTGTCCTCCCGTCGGCGTTGAGGTGGCAAAGCTGAGAATATCTGCATCTCTTACACAGTCTTCTAAAGTATCACATACGATAAAGTCTTTAAACTGCGGGCATCTCTTCTTGACGTATTCGATGCATCTGTCAATAGAAGTCTTGCTGCGTCCATATATCTTTAGGGTTTCCAAACTTGGACGCATCGAAGCAAAGGTTTCAATCGTAATCGAATTGATTACACCCGGCCCTACCACGCCGAGGACTTTCGCGTTTTTGACTGCCAGATGCCTGACACCGACGCCGGGAACAGCTGCCGTTCTGTACGCACTGAGCAAGTTAGCCGACATATACGCAAGAGGCGCACCTGTTTGTTTATCGTTCAAGATAACCATCAAAATGGAACGAGGCAGACCGGCCGCCTTGTTTTCCACATTGGAGCCGTACCACTTTACGCCTGCAATATCAAACTGGCCTCCGAGATAGGCAGGCATAGCCATGAAACGTCTGTCCGGTCCATCCTTGGGCATATTAGGAAATTCAGGTTCTTCGGGAAAGCTGATCATAGAGCCGTGAGAGTTCGCATCTTCTCCTCCCATTCTGTAGTCTCCTTTGTCCAGCAGTTTCAGGACTTCTTCCATGCAGTCTGTACACTTTGCCACATCGTTTACCCCTGCGGCCAGCATGTCCTTCTCACTTAGATATAAAAAATCGATTCTTGGATATGCCATTGATTTTTCTCCTTCCCATATACCAATCTTTGATAAGATTGTAATTAATAGTAATTACATAGTTGTATTATATATAACTTGCATATAATTGTCAATTAAGCCGAAAATTCTTCTGACAATCTTCATAAAGTGTAAATATCAGGTTGACGAATGTCGATTTTTTGTTCTATTATAATAAGTAATAGTCCGAGGGGAGAAAAGAATATGGAAAAGTTTAAAACACTGAAAGATCACGTATATGAATATATCGCAGACCAGATACGTGACGGTTCCCTGCTGCCGGAGCAGAGAGTCAACGAAAACGTCATCTGCGAAAGTCTCAATATCAGCCGCACTCCTGTGCGCGAAGCTTTAATTCAGCTGACTGCCGAAGGCGTTTTAGAGAATCGTGCGCGAAAAGGGTTCGTCATTAAATCCATATCTGAAAAAGATGTGGGAGAAATCTATGCAGTGATAGGCGTCCTCGATGGTTACGCCGCTAAATCTTCTTGCGATCACTTGACAAAACAGGATCTGGCGGATATGGCCTTTTATATTGAAACCATGGATCTGGCAATCAAAGCCGGTAACTTCGAAATGTATCACAAACAGCAAGTGGCTTTTCATCAGGCCTATATAGATCAATGCGGCAATGACGCCCTCATCGATTCAATTGATAAGCTGAAGAATAAGCTGCTGAAGAAAAGCTATACCGAAGACGTAAGCGGAAGCACGCAAAAGGTTCTCTATGCTACCAATGACGAGCATCGTGAGATTCTGGAACTGTTTAAAGCTACGGATAAAGAAGGACTATTCCGTTATTTGTCAGAAAAGCACTGGACGCCGGCTTACGCGGCCTTCGATGCCATTATTTAATGAAGGAGGGGCTGATGCCAATGTCATTAAGTTAATGACAAAACCGGAAAGACTTCATACTAAAAAAAGTATGGGGTCTTTTTACTTTAGCAAAATCAAATCCGCATACTCGTTTTACGGCATGCCAAAAAAGCCACACAGATGGCAGAAAAACCAGTATGCAGATGCCCGGATTTATGATATCCTGTAAATGAAGTTGATTGCTATTCTTGAATGTGATTTTCTCTCAAAGCTGCAGTCTTTCCGTATTGGTATTACGGATTTTAACAATAACCGATAAGCGGAATGTGGGGAAATCTGATTTAGGAATAGCTTTCTGCATATTAGGACCGCTTTTGCCGCATTGACCTTATATGGATATTTCCTGCTTGAGTGCGTGCTGCAAAGTCCTTCTGATACAACCGCCACAATATTGAAAAAAGCCAATCTTGAAAAAAGTTCCTGCAGCACCAGGTCTTTTCTGACAGAATGGAAGTAAATCATCCCCACATTGTATTTCAATGTTCTAAATGAGGTTTCAATTCCCCAGCGCATAGCATAAAGCTTTTTCAGTTCCAATGTTGGAAATTCACTTGCCGAGAGGTTTGTTACTACGGTTTCGTATTGGCCTTGTGTAATTTTAAATCTCACCACCCTAAAAGGAATCCGGTAAAAAGCGGCATCCTGGGTATATTCTGAGCGTAGGGGAAGATAATCCAGTCTTGAATTAGGCGGTATATACCGATAATGATTTCTATCCTCAAAAAGTTCTTTCGTCTTCTTCGAGGCTTTCCTTGTCATCTGCAGATCGATATCGAGATCAAATTCTTCATCGCCAGGAAGATCAAGTCTGCTGATGATTCCGCCTTTATCGATGTCCCGCACCCGTATCAGGTAGAGCCAGCGCTTTTCCTGCAGATGTGCCATTATATTGTAGGACTCATATCCACGGTCTGCAGTTAAAATGGCCCGCGTTATCCGAGAGCGGTCCACCATTTGATTCAACGCTTCATGTTCGGCAAATTTGAGTCTGTCCTGTACCACGGCGTCCTGATAAGTATTGGATAAAATATCGTAAAGGGCATTAAGATGGACAAGGTTATATGGTTTCTGCCCATTGGTGCCGGGGAAAAATGTGTCCGTATCATTAGGATTTGTAGGGATTTGCACATCACTTCCGTCAGCGGCTAAAAGCCTGTACCCCCGATAAGATTTTGCCTCCTGATGCAGGGTTATGGTGGCGTTAAACAGTTCCTCGAAAGCACTTTGTTTAATCTTTGCCCGTTGCTGCAAATATGCAGACACAGTGGGCACATCCATATTACGGGGAAAATATTCCAAAATCTCAGAGAAGAGGGTTCCGCCGTGCATACAGACAACGGACATCATACAGTCAGAAAAAGAAATTTTTCTGCTGCGGGTAAAGTCCTTTGCAGGACAATGCACATGGTTTTCTTTGCTTGCGTCAATTTGTTTGATGCAAGACCCGATTTTCTGGTAAATACTATCGATTTTCATAATGTAACCTCCTTGTAATTTTGTTTGATTTGAATGATCTACTAATTACAAGGGCCGCTTTTACCATCGTTTCTTTGCTGGTAGAAGCGGCCGCACATTTTGCGAGGTTTGTCAATAGCCTAAAGAAAAAAAGACCCCATACTTTTTTTAGTATGAAGTCTTTTTTTACTTTCCACTAACTTAATGACATTGGGCACTTGCCCCTTTTATAATAGAAGCCACAATAAAAATCGGTTTAATATTTGCGCGGAACTTATCGATGATCGCACCTCCTGGCGTTCTCATCAGCAAGCCGCAAATCAAAAAAATGGAGATCATACTTCCATAAACAGTGGCTGAAATTCCGTGATCGTCCATTACGAGTAAACCTCTGAAACCATTCTTGTAATAGCACGAGTAATTCATACACGCATAGAAAATAATCAGCAAAATTACATTCCTGTTGCCTAAACTTCTGGCAGCCGTTTTTAACTCAGAAAAATCTAGTTTTTTCTTTGGAACTGTGTTTCCCGGCATCTCACTTGTCCTCCTTGTCAATTATTTTCTAAATTATCTCACAGTTGCTGGCAGTTGAGAAGTGATAGCTTTCTTTATCCCCCCTTTAGAAAAAACTTAACATAGGCGATATACACTTTAGGACGAAAAATAGCGGCCCGTAAGGCCGCTATCTTTTATGTCGGATTTTTCTCTAAAATTTTCAATAAATAATTGATGAAATAATGTGCAGGTTCACTGAGCTCATATCGATCAGAATATACATAATATAGAAATGATCTTGCACCTTCCACCGGAATACTCTTCCAGTTATATTGCGCAGCCCATTGTTCAGGACCTGTCGTACCAATGCCGTAAGCGTTGGTGCTTCCAATTAAGCGAGCCTTCCAGTCAACATTATTAACTGTAATTTGTTTTTTCGAATTGAAGGCCTCTGTTGGGCAATAGCTTGGATGGCTGAAATCCAATGGATGAATCACGTCATCAGCAGAACTGTGATAACTGACATAGGGATAATCATGAAGCTTTGATAATTCAAAGGACTGTCCCTCTGTATTGTCGGCAAGTGCAGGATGATCTGCGCGCAGATTAATATTCAAATGCTGCTCAGCTAGCATTTGAATTGATAGTCCTTGGTCCTTAATCCTCTGGCATTCAATGGAGGCTATCACTTCCGGCATCGAAATTACAGCAATTTCCGATAGATGCATTTGTACAGCTTCTATACATTTAGGAAGAAAGGCCACATCAATTGAGAGGAGATAATTATCTTTTTCTTCATAATGTCTGCACAAAGATTCAAATGCCATATAGCAATATGGCAAATGCATACAAGTGCAGGAAAATCGATTGACCGTTTCTGCCTCTTTCAGCTTTGCAATAGTATCAATCTCCAACTGAATCTTCATTGCATGCTCCAAGAAAACAGTGCCCTTTTCTGTTAAAGTAATCCCGTTGTTTGAGCGATGGAAAATCTCAAATCCAACTTCGCTTTCTAAACCTCTGATCGATTGACTCAAGTTGGAGGTAGAAGTGTACATCGCCTGGGCCGCTTTTGCAATTGTCCCATTTTCAACACATGCAATGACATATCGTAATTGTAATAATGTCATAGATGGTTACCACTCACAAAATCTGCATTTTGCAATTATTGAAAGGCTTCCTGCACTGCTACCGCAACAGCGACGCTGGCGCCTACCATCGGGTTGTTGCCCATGCCGAGGAAACCCATCATTTCCACATGTGCCGGAACAGAGGAAGATCCTGCGAACTGGGCGTCAGAGTGCATCCTGCCCATGGTGTCTGTCATACCGTAGGAGGATGGTCCTGCTGCCATATTGTCAGGGTGCAGAGTTCTTCCTGTACCGCCGCCGGACGCTACAGAGAAATACTTCTTTCCAGCAAGCACCCTTTCTTTTTTGTAGGTGCCTGCCACAGGATGCTGGAATCTGGTCGGATTGGTGGAGTTTCCTGTAATGGAAACGTCTACGTTCTCATGGTGCATGATGGCCACGCCTTCTCTCACGTCGTTAGCCCCATAGCATTTTACCTTTGACCGATCACCAGTGGAATAAGGCGTCTCACTGACGATTTTCAGCTCTCCGCTATAAAAATCAAAGTCCGTCTTTACGTAGGTAAATCCGTTGATTCTGGAGATGATCAAAGCAGCGTCCTTTCCCAGTCCATTGAGGATGACGCGGAGCGGTTTTGTTCTCACCTTGTTAGCGGAATTCGCAATGCCGATAGCGCCTTCTGCTGCCGCAAAAGACTCGTGACCGGCCAAAAATGCAAAGCACTCCGTCTCTTCGCTTAGCAGCATGGAGGCCAAGTTCCCGTGGCCGATACCCACCTTTCTGTCATCAGCGACAGAGCCTGCGATGCAGAAAGCCTGCAAGCCTTCGCCGATGGCCTTGGCCGCTTCTACTGCAGTGACTGCGCCCTTCTTCATGGCGATGGCCGCTCCCAGAACATAGGCCCAGCAAGCATCTTCAAAACAGATGGGCTGGATGCCCTTTACAAGTGTATAAGGGTCAAAGCCTTTGTCAGTGCACATCTTTCTCGCCTCTTCCAGATCCTTGATGCCGTATTTTTTCATAGCCGCTTCGATGCCGGCAATTCGTCTATCATAGTTTTCAAATAATTCCATCTCGCCTGCCTCCTATTCTTTCCGCGGATCGATTTTCTTGACAGCTTCATCAAATCTGCCATACTTACCGCTGGCCTTCTCAATAGCTTCCATAGGATCTACGCCGTCTTTGATGAAATCCATCATCTTACCCAAATTTACATATTTGTAGCCGATGATACTGTCGTTTTCGTCAAGGCCTTCTTCCAATATGTAACCTTCTGCCAGTTCCAGATATCTAGGTCCTTTCGCCTCGGTGGAATAGATCGTTCCTACCTGACTTCTCGTTCCCTTGCCCAGGTCTTCAAGACCAGCGCCTACGGCAAGGCCTCCTTCAGAGAATGCGGACTGGCTTCTGCCATATACAATCTGCAGGAATAACTCTCTCATCGCTGTATTTATCGCATCACAGACCAGGTCTGTGTTCAGTGCCTCCATAATGGTCTTTCCTACGAGAATTTCTCCAGCCATCGCTGCAGAGTGTGTCATGCCGGAACATCCCAGGGTTTCGATCAAAGCTTCCTGGATGATTCCTTCCTTCACGTTCAAGGTCAGCTTGCAGGCTCCCTGCTGTGGAGCACACCAGCCAACGCCGTGAGTCAGACCGGAAATATCGCTGACCTCTTTCGCCTGTACCCATTTTCCCTCTTCGGGAATCGGGGCAGGACCATGATTTGCATCTCTATTGACGATGCACATGTTCTCGACTTCTTTTGTGTATATCATCTTCTACCTCCATTCAGTGTCGTTGGTTTTAAGTATATCATCGGCCAGACATTTATTCAAGACGTAAAAATGGGGCGGTCAGCCCGATCTGTGAAAGCATCCGTGCAGGCCCGCCCTTTGATGATCAATACCCTTTTTAGATTGTCTTGCTGCAAGCCTTCCAGAGCCGGTCAGCCTCAGGCCCCCAGCTTTCGGCATACTGATGGCACTTGGCGCAGAGGTCGTCTGCACTTTCCGGCGATTGCAGATCTGTGGACTTTGCCCCCGTCTCTCGAACCAACTGTGGCAGAATGTCCGGATTCTCCAGCATCGGACAAGGCCTGAGCGGATTCTCGTTAAATGGCTGGCTGTCGTGATAAGCCATAAAGATCGGCGAATGCAGAACCTCCAGCAGCGACTTTTCTTTGATGTTGGCATTGGAATAGTGGATGAATACGCACGGCTCCGCATCTCCGTTTGCGTTGATATGGAAGTAGTTCCTGCCTCCAGCGATACAGCCGCCCACATATTCGCCGTCGTTCTGGAAGTCAAAGCAGAACAAGCCTTTGCCGCTGATCATATTTCTGATCTCCCTGATGCGATGATACATGTAGATCCTCTGCTCCTTTGTCGGCAGTAGATCCGGCGAAGCGTCGTTACCCACAGGCATATAGTGGAAGTACATGGAGAACTTGACACCTTTGTCGATCTCCATCTGGATGAACTCGTCAGAAGTAACCTTCTCGTAATTGCTGCTGGTATAGCAGATCGATGTGCCGAAGAGGCAGCCGTTTTCTTTCAGCAGATCCATAGCGTGCATGACTTTCTGATAAACGCCCTCGCCCCTTCGCTGGTCGTTGACGTCTTCTGACCCTTCCAGGCTGATGGCAAGGTAGAGGTTTCCCACCCTCTTCAGATCGTCGCAGAACGCCTGGTCTACCAGCGTTCCGTTGGTAAAGGCGATAAATGCGCAGTCTCTGTGTTTTTCACAGATTTTGATCAGGTCATCCTTCCTGACCAAAGGCTCTCCGCCAGTATACATGTAGAAAAAGATGCCCAGCTCCTTGCCCTGTGTAATCAAATCGTCCATATCCTCAAAGGACAAGTTCAATTTGTTGCCGTACTCTGCTGCCCAGCAGCCGGTGCAGTGCAGATTGCAGGCGCTGGTCGGATCCATCAAAATCAGCCACGGCACGTTGCATTGGTACTTCTCACGCGCATCTTCCATGACCTTGGTGCCACAGAACATGGCTTCAAATCCGAAGTTCAATACCGCCGTCTTCAATACATTTTTGTCCAGTTCCCCCACAAATCGGTCTATGTATTTGACGAGAGCGCCGTCCTCGTTCATGATCATTTCTTCTGCCTTCTCATAGTCGATGACAACGTCAGTTTGATCGATATAGGGCTTTGCCATGTCGAACATCTTTTTCAGTTCGTGCTGCCTGTCTTTCCCCATTTTGTCGTAAGCCACATCAAAGGCTTTCGCAAAGGCTGTACGTTCTATCTTATGTTTCAAAGTGTTCATTTTCTACTATCTCCAATCACAAAATCTAACAATATCTTTAAAACTTAACGTTATTATAGACCCGAGATTTTGCTAGTGCAAACGTCAAAACTGCCGATTTGTATAGAAATCCGTCACTTTTTGCGGACTGTAAAAGGCAGTCCGCTTAATGCGAACTGCCCTGCTTACTTTTCCTGCATTTCTATGCAATTGTATTTACCTTTTCTTTTAGTAACCTTACATCATCTTCCAGCAGACCGACACGAACCAGAAGCTGTTCTTCATCAACATTTCCCTTGATGGCTTCATCCAGCTTTCTGGACAAATCGCAATGCCCTTCTGCAATCGTTTTGAGATGACGGTTCGTTACATTTTCAAGAGTTACTTTGACTGAAGTCACTTCATTTTTCAAGTCAGACATCTCATCTTTTAATAAACCTATTTCACTCTGCAACTCTGTTTTCGTAGTCGACATTTCTTGTTTCAGCTCTGCTATCTCTCCCTGCAGCTCTGTTTTCGTAGTCGACATCTCCTTCTGCAGCTCTGTTCTCGTACTCGCTATTTCCTTCTGCAGCTCTGTTTTCGTAGTTGACATTTCTTGTTTCAACTCTGTCATACCACCCTGTAAATCCTTGAGCGCTTCTAAGATCATTTCTGTTTCCTTCGACAAAAGATGCACCTCTCTTTCTGTCGTCTTTGGTTATCATTCAACCGCAAACACTACGTTCTGTTTTCGCCTACGCTCGTCATTAGCCTGATACAAATATTCTATCATGTAATCAATCCTCTCGCAACAGAAAGCCGTCTCTTCGACAGAAAAAAAATTCCGCTATTTCTTCACAACGGTGGCTGAGCCAATTCTATGATTTTGCACACTGTGCACTTCGATGGCCAGGCTCTCTGTCTCGATGGCAAAGCCTTTGCCATCCTCTGGAATCTCCGCGATCAGCCCGCAGATAAATCCGCCGAAGGTATCATAAATCTCTACAGGCAAGTCGACTGCCAGCTCCTCGCTGACATCGTCAATGTCTGCACAGCCGTAGATCAGCCATTTGTTTTCGTCAATCTTTTGAATGTCTTCCGGTTTTTCTTCTTCTTCCTCGTCGTGGAGATCGCCAACCAGCGCTTCCATCAGGTCGTGCAGGGTAATAATGCCGGACAAACCGCCGTACTCGTCGATGACCACGGCAAAGTAGACACCTTTCTGGCGCATATTTCTAAACAAAACGTTGGCTTTCATGGATTCCGGTATGAAGTATGCTTTTTTAACGGCTTTTTCCATGATGTCTTCCAAATTCTTCTTTCCACTTCTGAAATAATCCTTTGTATCCAAAACGCCCAGGATGTCGTCGATACTGTCCCCGCAGACCGGATAATAGGTATGTCTGCCGTCATAGATGATCTTCTCCCACTCCTGCAGTGTGTCTTCCGTACTGAGCGCCAGTACATCAACTCTATGGGTACAGATCTGTTCAACGGCAATGTCGTCAAATTCAAAGACATTTTGGATGATCTCATTTTCATCAGGATCTATGACTCCCTGCTGGTTGCCCTCCACCAAGAGCATTCTGATTTCTTCCTCCGTCACCTGCTCGTCGTTTTCATCGGGATCGATGCCCAGCAGTCTGAGAATCAGATTGGTAGAAACCGTCAATAGGAACACCAGCGGCGCGAACACCTTTGATACGCCGTGGAGCAGCCCCGACATGCCCAGTGCCAGAGATTCCGCTTTCTTCATGGCAATCCGTTTCGGCACCAGCTCGCCGAAAACCAGATTGAAGTAGGCCAGAATCAGGGTAATCAGAATGACGGAAACGGATTTTAAGACGTTGGCTGGAACAGTGATGCCCCAACTCATCATGGCATCTACCAATGGGCCGGCAAAACTGTCTGCAGCAAAAGCACTGCCCAGAAGACCTGCCAGAGTAATGGCAACCTGTATGGTAGCAAGGAATCTGGCTGGCTGTGCAGTCAGTGCAGAAAGGCGCACCGCCCGCTTATCACCTTCGGCAGCCATCCGCTTCAACTTATTATCATTCATAGAAATCACTGCAATCTCTGCGCTGGCAAAGGTCGCATTTAAGAAAATCAATACAATCTGTAAAATAATCGGTCCAATCATTTTTATATCCTCCATATATTATCATGCTGCATTTTAGCTAAAAAAACACAAAAAGGTATCGTCTGTCACAAAGTTTGTACAGACGGTACCTCTATATCACCATAGCACTACATGGAGTAGTTATCATTTTACTTGTATCACTGTCGCCATCGTCCATGTACCAAATCCCACCTTTCTGTTTCAATATATTGATAGATAGAATAACGGAAAAGGCCCATTTTGTCAATCATACTTTTTGTTTATTTTGCATTTTCTGGCATTGGCTGCAAAGTCCGTAGATGACGGAATTCCTGCACTGCAGGGCAAAACCGTGATCTTCCGCGATATGGCGAGAGATTTCAGCCATAAAGCAGCAGTCCAGATGAATCACCGCGCCGCACTTGACGCACTTGAGGTGGAGGTGTTCATCACACTTGTGTTCTCTCTCCACATACTGATAAGTCGTCTTGTCGCCCTTCTCAGCAGCGTATTTGATCAGGTTGCCGTCCTTCTCTAATTTATCTAAATATCTGTAAATGGTCGTCACATTGACGGAACAATGCTGTTCTTTCATGTGACTTGCGATATCACTGACGCTGACCGCCCGCTCTTTACTTTCTATCAAGTATTCCATAATCTTTATTCTGCTATTTGTTTTATATTCATTGACTGCCATAATTGTTACCTTTTAAATCCATCAAAATGTGATCCCCAGAATTTCAATCAGCACGCCCCAGGCAACGCTGACCACGTACAAAATCGCCGCAATCGACAGACTTTCCCGCGGATGGGTATTTTCTTTGAACAGCACCAGCAGCCCGACGCCAGCGCTGACAAGAAGTCCGCTCATCATAGGACCTGCACTGATGATGCCGTCAAGATAGAGCTGTGTGATGACCACCGATGCAGCACAGTTGGGAATCAGACCGACCAATCCGGCGACTGCTTCTCCCAGAACTGGCACATTGGAAAAGAGCAAGTAGATATTTTCCTCTCCGACAAAGTAGATCAAAAGGCCGATTGCCAGTGATACGATCAGGATAAAGAGAAATACCTTCAGCGCATGCCGCGCCGCTTCGACAAAAATTCCCGTTCCGCAGTCACAGTGTCCGCTATGAGGTTCCCCGTCAAAATCCCTCGGCCGCTTCTTCCTCCGCGCCATCCAGCCGAAGAAAAGTTCGACCAGAAAACCGCTGATCATACCGATTACGACCTTTGTGCCCATGATCTTTAAAATCGTCAGCCCTGCCACCTTTTCTGAAATCAAAATCGGCAGCATCTCATCAGAGGTGGACATGTAGATAGAAATCAAGGTGCCCAGGGTAATGACTCTGCCTATATAAAAGTAGGACGCTGCCGCAGAAAATCCACACTGCGGAAAAGCGCCGATCAGCCCGCCCCAGATTGGGCCCACTCTCCCGGCCTCCTGTATTAACTTTTTCGGACGGTCACTGGCCGCATGTTCCAGCACACCCATCACTAAATAGGTGAGGAACAAAAACGGAAGCAGCTTGAAGCTGTCAACCAATGCCTCTAAAATCACTTCCAGCATGGACTCTCCTTTGCTCGTCATCGTTCAAATTGCAACTCAATAGAATTTGCAAGTCATTTGCTTTTTGATTATAGCACTTTAGACGAGATTGTCAAGAGACCAGTTATCGAACATCTCCAATATGCCTGACTCCTTCATTGACTAGATTGATCAAATCCGCAATTGCTTTCCACCTTGTCTCATCTGCGCTGATATAATAGAAGTTTTTGGTTCCCTCTTTTCTCATGTTGACAATGCCGGCGGACTTCAATATCTGCAGATGGTGCGATACGGAAGGCCTGGTCAGATGGGCTTTCTCTGCAATTTCTCCAACGCGGATGCCCGACAGGTCGCTCTCTAAAAGTACCAGCAGAATCAGTTGTCTCGTCTCATCACCGATTGCGGTAAAAGCGCTTCGGCATTCCTGAAACCCCTTCGTGATCTTTTCTAATCGTACTTCACATTCTTTGTCCATCAAAATTCACCTCTACAGATATTTCACGTCTATTTTTTCCCGCGGCACTGCCCTATGGTATTTTACCTTTGGATAACCTAACACCAGCACTGCGGCGGCTTTTTTACCTTTCGGTATGCCCAGCGCCTTTTTTATCTTATTTGAAACATTGACCGCCGATGCAAAGAAACCGCTGAACAACACGCCTAACCCGCCTGCCTCTGCCACAAATTCCATATTTTGTGCCGCCAGGACACCGTTGGTACGGTCTTTTGCCACGATGACGATGACCAGCGGTGCATGAAAAAAGAAAAAGTGGTCGTCCACCTGGTTTCTTCTTACCATGGAGCTGAACAACCCGGCAAAGGGTTTGATTCTGCGAAAAAGTTTCACAGCCATCCCTTCGAATTTATCTTTTTCTTTGTCCAATACGACAAAGGAAACGTCCCGCAGGTTCTTTGCCGTGTGGGTCAGCCGTCCGGCCTCGAGAATCTGTTCCAGCACCTCTGCCGGAACCGCCTTATCCTGAAACTGTCTTACGGTCCTGCGAAAACGGATCACGTCAAGTACCTGCGCCGGATCCAGGCGGGTCTCTTTGGTCTGCACGGGCAGCGCCTCCTCATATCCTCCAATTGAAATTGCTTCCTTCGGACAGACGGCGACGCAATGGCCGCACTGGATACAATCGTCCGTAATGACATATGGCATCCCGTTCCTCATCTCAATATTGTGCGCAGCGCAGTCCTTTTTACACATTCCGCAGCCGATACATCTCTCTCGATCTATCTTTATCACATGCTCTACCATCCTTTTTCCTCTCTTTCGTTAACATTCTTTAACCATTATATCAGATCGCGCCATGACTGCCACATCGGTAAAGAAACTCGTTACCATCAAAATAGAGCATACATGATGCATGCTCTATCTGCCCTTATCTATTCATGATTTCGTCGATGATGGCCTTCGCCACCTGGTCTTTGCCCATCAGCGTGAGTTCCTTGATGTCGTCCCTTGTGATCATGGTAACCAGGTTGGTGTCCGTGCCAAAGCCTGCTCCTGCGTCTTTCAGATTGTTGGCTACAATCATGTCGGCGTTTTTCTTCAGCAGCTTTGCCTTGGAATTTTCCAGCATATTCTCGGTCTCCATGGAAAACCCGCAGAGGAACTGTCCTTCTTGCTTGTGTTCTCCCAGGTGCATCAAAATATCCTTCGTCCGTTTCATGGCAATGGACAAATCTCCGTCTTTCTTCTTGACCTTCTGGTCGCTGACTTCTGCCGGCGTGTAATCGCTGACTGCAGCGGCTTTGATGATGATGTCCTGCTCATCGGCTCTTGTAGTCACAGCTTCAAACATATCTGCCGCGCTGGATACCTCCACTACATTTACAAACATCGGGGGTTCCGCTGTGGTCTGCGCTTTGACCAGGGTCACTTCTGCGCCACGCAGCATACATTCCCTGGCAAGGGCAAAACCCATTTTTCCCGTGGAATGGTTGGTGATGAAGCGGACCGGATCCATGGATTCCCGGGTAGCGCCTGCCGTGATCAAAACCTTCTTTCCCGTCATATCCTTCTCACAGGCGATTTCTCTTTCTATATAGCGGAACAGAACCTCCGGTTCCGGCATTTTCCCGGCTCCAACATCGCCACAGGCAAGGTAGCCGGATGCAGGCCTTATGACTTCAATCCCATAGCGCTCTAAGGCAGCCATATTGTCTTGTGTGATGGGATTTTCGTACATGTTAGTGTTCATCGCTGGTGCCACGATCTTAGGGCGTTTGCAGGCCAGAAAAGTGGTGGTCAGCATATCGTCAGCCAGGCCGTGAGCCAGTTTTGCCATAACGTTGGCCGTCGCCGGCGCGACCATGAACACATCAGCTTTTTTTGCCAGAGCCACATGCTCTACGTTATGCTGAAAGTTGCGGTCAAAGGTATCCGTGATACATTTGTTGCCTGTCAAAGTCTCAAAGGTAATGGGGTTGATGAAGTTACAGGCGTGGGAAGTCATAATGACGTGAACCTCTGCGCCCTCTTTGACGAGGCGGCTTGCAAGGTATGCGCTCTTATATGCCGCGATGCCTCCGCTGATGCCCAGGAGGACGGTTTTATTCTTAAGCATGTTTGTGATCTCCTTATGTAAATGCATTGTCTTCGTTTCCAATGGAGACAGTATACCACTGCATCCCTAATTTTTCAAGAGAATGTGGTTTTCATGCTCATTTAGTACTTTTTGCCGTCTTTCTAACCTCTTCATCCCTGACACGCAAACTAAACTGATTCAATTTAAATGCTTTATTTTATAATTTTAATCCCCCTTTTCGTTGTATTTTCTCATTATTAAGGGTATAATATTTTTATCCACTATTTAAGGAGGAATGCTATGCTAATTCAGTTCAGTGTAGAAAATTATTTGTCTATCAAAGAAAAGGTGACCTTTTCCATGCTCGCAAGCAATGACAAGGAACACCCAGGCCACTTAATCTCATCAGACAAACGAGCCAACTATCTAAAATCTGCAGTAATCTATGGAGCTAACGCATCTGGAAAATCTAACATTTTAAATGCTTTTTGGTTCATGGTGGATTATGTTTTAACATCTCACGAAAGGCAGTTAAACAAATTGACTGGAAGGGTTCCATTCAAGTTTAGTGAGCAAACGTTTTTAGATCCCAGTAGATTTGAAGTAATTTTCACCGTGAATGGAATCCGTTACGACTATGGTTTCTCCGTCACCGAAAAAGAAATAACAGAGGAATATTTATACCATTACCCCCTGGGACGACCAGCTTTAATCTTTGAAAGAAAACATACAGATCAGTACCGTTTTACTTCCGATATTGATTTGCAGAACAGCCTAAAAGACCGAAACTCGCCAAATAAACTCTACTTGTCAACAGCCGCCAACTGGAACTATGACAAAGTAAAGCCAGCATTTCAATGGTTTGCATCTTGTATCGTCCTTTGTAAATATAGCAGCCTCGATAATTTCATCTTGGATTTTACAAAATTAAGGAATGAAGTTTACTGTTCGCAAATTGTCGAAATGCTTCAGATTGCAGATTTAGGGATAAAGAGCCTTCAGATTAAAAATCCCGATGAGGTAGTCGATTACGGCTTAGATTCCTTATTTTCAGAGAATCATAGAAATTACCGTAATAGAGTTGATGCTGTTCATCAAGTATCAGATGATCACGGTAATTTATCCACTTACAAGCTCCGTATGGATGAAGAATCCGATGGAACCAACAGTTACTTTAAACTCGTCGGCCTTATAAAGGACACTTTAGAATCAGGGGGATTACTAATTGCAGACGAAATTGATGCACACCTCCATCCTCTCTTGACAAAACATATCGTCTCTTTATTTAATAGTGCAGAGCAAAACCCCAATGGAGCTCAGCTTATTTTCACTTCTCATAACACAAACCTGCTCGATCTTGACATTCTCCGTCGCGATCAAATTTGGTTTACGGAAAAAGACGACAAGACCGCAATAACAGACTTATTCTCGCTCTATGACTTCTCTGTACGTAAAGATGCAAAAATAGAAAAAAATTATTTAATCGGTCGATATGGTGCAATTCCTTTTATCAAGGGAGGAATACTCTGATGACAAATGGAAAAATTGAAAAACGTGGTTCCAGGCGTAGAAAAGTCAAACCCGTTACACTAATTGTAACCGAGGGATCTCAAACAGAACCGAGGTATTTTGACTATTTTAGGACAAGGCAGAAAAATATAGAAATTCAAATTATTGGCAACAAGCAAAAAGGCTCTAGGACTGATTATCTCAGTTTGGTGAAAAAAGCGATTGAGTACAAAAATAAGAACCAAATTTCCACTTCCTATGGTGATCAGATTTGGATTGTTGCTGATGGAGATGTAAATTACAACAACCCTGATCCTATTCGTTTAAAAAACACCCAGTTGATGAATGCTAGAAACCTGGCTGCAAAAAACGACATCAACATTGCTCTGTCTAATCCATGTTTTGAACTGTGGTATCTAATGCACTTTAAGTATTCTACAAGCTACTTGAAAGATTACAACGCAGTGGCTTCATTGCTGAAGAATTATATATCTGATTATGATAAAAAATTCGATATAGCCGAAATATTATCTCCACATCTTACCAATGCAATACATAACGCTGCAAAATTGGAAGACTACCATAGGGACAATGGTAAGTTGCAGCCCTTTGGAATTGACGCCAATCCTTTTACAGATGTCTACAAACTAATTAAAACATTAATATAATTCTATAAAAAACGAGTGCATGACGGAGCGTTGCCCCTATGCACTCATGTCGCCCACAAGGGGCGACTCTTCGTAAGGTACATTCTTTGAAACATACGGAAATACGTCCTTCAGACGATATTTCCTATGTTTTAAAAAAAGGACTGCCACGCTTGCATGGGCAGTCCTCAATAAAAGAAGGATATTATAATTATTACACATATTTACGCATATATTTCAATGCATTCTTTTCCAGTCTGGATACCTGAGCCTGACTGATGGATATTTCCTCTGCTACTTCCATCTGGGTTTTCCCTTCAAAGAAGCGCATGGTCAGAATATGCTTTTCTCTCGGAGAAAGCTTATTCATCGCCTCAGAGAGAGAAATATTTTCAATCCATTTTTCGTCAGTATTCTTCGTATCCTGCACTTGGTCCATGACGAAGACTGCGTCCCCATCATCGTGGAAAACCGGTTCGAAGAGGGAAACTGGTTCCTGGATGGAATCCATGGCCAGTACCACATCCTCGCGAGGTACGTCAATTTCTTTGGCGATCTCTGAAATCGACGGTTCTCTGGACAGTTCACTGCTGAGCTGCTCCTTTGCCTGCAGCGCCTTGTATGCGATATCCCGCAGGGATCTGGATACCCTGATGCTGTTGTTATCGCGAAGATATCTGCGCACTTCGCCGATAATCATCGGCACTGCATAGGTCGAAAATTTTACACCATGACTTAAATCAAAATTATCCAGGGCTTTAATCAGCCCGATACAGCCTACCTGAAACAGGTCGTCGGGGTTTTCTCCCCTGTTGTTAAATCTTTGGATTACACTAAGTACCAATCTCAGATTTCCTGTTATGAATTTTTCTCTGATGCTCGTGTCGCCTGCCTTGATTGCCTGCAACATTTCCTGCATTTCCCAGTCTTTATACACGGGAAGCTTTGCGGTATTGACACCGCAGATCTCAACTTTATTTGCCATATTTCACCAGCCTGCTTTCATAAATTTTGATATGTATATGTTGTGCACGCAGACCGTAAATAATCGTTGAAATTTATCCCAGTTTTTGCACTTCCCGTTGAAGCCGTTCGATAATTTTTTTCTCCAGCCTCGATATGTAACTCTGTGAAATACCCATGGCATCAGCCACTTCTTTTTGCGTCATTTCTCTGCCGGTTTTCAGGCCAAAACGCATATCCATGATCTGTTTTTCCCGGTCAGAAAGCTTTGTCAAAGCGTGATAGAGGAGCTTTCGATTGACCTCTTCTTCAAGCCGCGTGCTGACAACGTCGTTCTCTGTTCCCAGGATATCGGACAAAAGCAGTTCGTTGCCGTCCCAGTCCACGTTCAGCGGTTCGTCCAGCGATACTTCGCTTTTACGTTTCACATCCCGGCGCAGATACATCAAAATTTCATTTTCAATGCATCTGGACGCATAGGTGGCGAGCTTGATGTTCTTGTCTATCTTAAAAGTATTGACAGCTTTGATCAATCCTATAGTCCCGATAGAAATTAAATCTTCCACATTGACGCCTGCATTCTCAAATTTCTTTGCGATATACACCACCAGCCTCAGATTGTGCTCGATCAAGACTGCCCTTGCATCCATACTCCCTTTGGCGTATTCTTCGAGCATCCTCATCTCTTCATCCCTCTCAAGCGGCGGCGGCAGTACGTCGTTTCCGCCTATGTAAAATATACTCTTTCCTGAAAACCCCAATAATTTCAGGAGAAAATTCCTGGCCTTAGTCAAACTTAGCATATATACCCCTTTCTAGCATACTTCCAGGCAGAAGTATCTGTCGCTCATTTCCCCCTGTGGGCCAGAGGTCTTCACTCACGGCCAGAACAGGCTTCTTTATCATCTTTCCCGGAATTTTTACATAATCGGCTTTATAACCGTCCAGGATTCCCGTTTTCACCCCTACGGCGTTGTATGGAATCACAGTGTATCTGACGCGCGCATCTTCTATGCCTGCCAGCATCTGCTCCATCAAAGCTTTGCTCACCACAGCTACGGGCCTGCCCGTAAGCGGTTCTTTCAAAAAGTTGCCTGAATCTATAAACCCTTCCAGGTTCCATTGCTTATCCCCCATACAAACAATCGTCTCTACGGCACTTCTTTCTTCTTGGCGCTTCGCTTTGATTAAGCTGACGGTGAGCAAAACGATGAGCATCCCAGCAATTGCAGCTGACGTCACAGTCAGATATGTAATATGCGGCATGTACAGTCCCTCCGCAGCTGTGATCCCTTCCCAGCTAAAAGCGGTTAACAGCGCTATGGTTATCCCTCCATAGAGGAAAGTGACAATTAGAAAGAGAATAGCATTGAAAACCATTCTCTTTAACAATCCTTTCCCAAATGCGAGCCAGGTAATCAGCCCTGCAAAAATTATTTTTCCTGCCAGTGACAAAACCCCTGCAATGCTGGTAAAAATAACAAAGGAATAGATGCCGCAGCAAATGCCGCATAAAACGATCCTCCACCGTTTCAACTCTTCCCCAGCAATTCTGCCAGTAAAATAAGTGATGATAATTCCTGTTATGAAGTTCTCTAAAAAAAGATACTCCCCATAGATAACCAAAAGAAAAACTCCCCCCTAGCTGGTACTTAATAAGTATAGCGAAAGGAGAGTCAGAAATTTGTCAAATCGTGACGCTCTGCAAGAATTTATTTTGATGATATTCTGTCCAAAGAACAAGAGGTGATTTGCATGACAGAATTCATGCTGAACTCCCCGTCTTTGAGGCCCTAGCCCGGTTTGCATAGCAAATCGCTGGCAGGTCTCATGCAAGAAATGCCCAAAACTTTGATTTTGTGCGTTTTACTGCTCGCCGGATTGGAGTTCATCGTATACATCATTTTCTAATAACATCAGCCTCTTTCCTCGGTGCAGATCTTAAATAGGTCACAGCAGGATAACCTGCCAGCATACATGCCGATACTGGTCTTCCCATCGTCTGCAGCCATTCTGCCGCTCCAGGAACCATGTTGGCAGCTCTGACCATATAACCATTATACATAACCCCTAGGCCCTGGGCGACAGCCGCCAGCTCCATGTTCTGCGCTGCCATGCCGGCATCTACCGGCCTGTCAGTAACTACGAAAATGATTGCCGGCGCGTTGCGAAACAGGTAGTCGTCAGCCGGATTTTCTGCTTTCTTCTTCAGATGTCCGGCATACCGCTCAATGTCGGGATATTTCTCCGGACTCTTTGCCATCTCGGCCAGTCCATTCCAAATCAGCTCTTTGAATTCCGCCAGTCTCTCCTGTACTACGATAAAACGCAGGTCCTGATAGTTGACTGCGGTGGCAGTATATCTTCCCGCCTCAAAGAGCAAATCCAGCTTATCTTCTTCGATAGACCGCTCTTGATACTTACGAATACTCCTGCGTCCTTTAATGGTATGTAACAGGGCCTTACTGTCCACAAATGCTGCCGGATTTATCTCCTCAACGTCCTCCATGTCTACTCCAGAAAGCACAGGTGCTTTTACTGGGCAGATCGCATAGCAGTGGCCACAGGCTATGCAGGGCCGCACTGCCTTTGCCCTGCCGTCTTTTATCATAATCGCATCCGAAATGCAGTCAACTATGCAACGGCCGCATCCCGTGCAATTGTCGTTTATTCTAACCATTATAGCGTCCTCCTTGGCTTCTCCATACTCTATTTCCAATATGCTTCCGACAGTGAAAATTCATTCGTGCTCTGATTAAACAGCATGCTCTTCACCTCCGGACTGTTACGTTCCAAAATATCGCTCGTTTGATCGCTTTCTTCTCTATTGTACTCCATTTAAACAATTTTGACTATAAATTCAACTGCATTTTCTGTTGGCTGCCATAAAGTTCGGTTACAGAAATCCGTTTTTTGTAGGTTCGAGCTAAGTATTCCAGCTGCTTTAGGGCATCTTGTTATCTATAGTACAAATTATCAGGTAAACAAAACCGGAGACGCGATTGTCTCCGGTCTTTCCTCTCTATGATCTTTTGATTCCAGCAATGATCTTTGCAAATTCTTTCTTTTGTTCAATATTTCCTTGTCTGCCGATCATGATTCTCTGCGCCTGTGGAGATCCGGCGCCGTGCATGGACTCCGTTCGATAGCCTACGGCAGCGCTGCCCAGACAGACGTTTTCCAAGAACCGCAGTACACGCATCCGGTCTTCTGTGCTCACGTCACTTCGTCCCGCAAAGTATTTGTTGCAGATGTCGCCTACCGTTTCACCATTCTTACCGACCACAGTATCAGATGTAAAGTCTTTCTGGCTCGGCATGGTCACCATCAGTCCGCCTGCGATATCTTCCGCAAGACGAACGATTTCATATGGAAACCTGGTGATATTCTGTTTGCATACATTGGCCAGGAGCAGGTCAATCTGATAGTTTCCGGCCTTGGTCTTGCAGCCTTCGCAGGAGCAGGCGATGCCACAAGAATAAAGTGTCTCATTGAGGTGGGTCATTTCAATCAGCTTCTCTTTCACAGCAGAGGCTTTTTCACAACCATTGTATTCTGCTGCTAAGGCCGCCGCACCGATGACCACGTCGCCCACGCCCACTTTGCAGCCGCCGTAACTCTGTCTATGATATCCGGCAAAACGCTCCACCATCATGCCGGCAAAATCGTATTCTCCTGCCATAAAGACATATTCATTTGGAATAAATACATCGTCAAAGACGACCAAAGCTTCCTGCCCGCCGAACTTGCGGTTTCCCACATCGATGTCGGCGTCTTCCTCCATTTTCCTGGTATCGCAGGACTGTCTGCCATAAATCATGTATAGTCCCTCTGCATCGCTAGGGCAGGCAAAGGAAACTGCATAGTCTCCGTCTGCCTCTCTCATAGCGATGGTCGGCATAATAATGTGCCAATGGGAATTGATAGAGCCGGTCTGATGCGCCTTTGCACCTCTTACCACGATGCCGTCTTCCCGCCTCTCTACGATATGAAGGAACAAATCCGGGTCGTCCTGCTGGTGCGGCGCTTTCGCGCGATCGCCCTTGGGATCCGTCATAGCACCGTCCACCGTCAGGTCTTCTTCCTGTACCATTTCCAGGAATTTCACAAATCTATCGTGATAGGCTGTTCCGTATTTTTCATCTATTTCAAAAGTGGTAGAATAGACAGCGTTAAAAGCGTCCATACCGACACACCGCTGAAAACAGCTGGCCGTCTTCTGTCCCAACAGCCTCTGCATCTTCACCTTTTTTATCAGATCGTCGCTGCTCTGATGGAGATGAGTAAACCGGTTGATGGTCTTTCCTGTGATATTGGATTTCGCTGTCATGATTTCTTCGTATTCCGGGTTCTGTGCCAGGGCATAGGTCATGGCTACACAGTTGATGGAAGGTCTGATAATGGGATGATCCACCCAGTTGTCAATTTTCTCACCAAACAGATAAACCCTCGTATTCAGTTTTCGCAGACTCTCAATATATTCTGCTGCTGTCATTAATGCCATATTTTCCTCCCTTTATATGCGGTCAAGGACCCGAGCCACTTTGATTAAGCCTTCAATCAGATTTTTCTGTGATGCCTCCATATCCTCCTGGCTCCACTTCATGAAACCTTCGCCGGTTTTAAAACCCAGCTTGCCTTCGTCCAGTTTTTCTTTGAGAAGTGGCGACGGTTTTGTCGAACTCTCAATGTGCGGAAAAAGGTAATCGTGGATGCTGTAAGTCAAGTCGATGCCGCCGGAGTCGATGACTTCCATGGGCGCCATGACTCCCAGCCTCATGCCAAATCCATTTTTTACGGCTTTGTCCACATCCTCCGCCGTTGCAATACCGTTTTCCACGATAGAAATCGCTTCTCTAAACAAGGCGTGCTGCATCCTGTTTGCCAAAAATCCCGGCACGTCCTTCTGTACGATAACGGGGCATTTACCCGCTTCTTCCAGAAGTCCATAGGTCGCTTCCACCACCTGCTCTGAAACATATTCCGTCTTGATGACTTCCACCAGAGGCATCAGATAGGCCGGTTTCCAGAAGTGGGTACCGATGATCCGTTCCTTGTGGACTGCCTTTTCGGCAATTTCCGTCACGCTGATGGCCGATGTGTTGGTTGCCAGAATCGTGGTTTCCGGGCAAAGTCCGTCCAGCTTGGCAAAATAGTCCTGTTTTACTGCCAGGTTTTCTACGATACATTCAAAGATCACGTCTGCAAACTCTGCCGCTTCTTCCAGGCTCTCTGTGCAGGATACTCTTTCTAAAATTTCCGGTATCGTGTCACTTTCGATAACCCCGTTGTCCGCCAGAACCTGCAGCCCTTCTTTCATGGTTTCTAGGGGCTTTGCCCTCTCTTTGTCATCGTAAACATAGATGATTTTGACTTGGTGTCCCTTCATGGCAAAGGTCTGGGCGATGCCTGTCCCCATGACCCCTGCCCCGAGAATGGCCACCTTCTTCTTATTGTCCATTTGCTTTAACCTTTCTTTTTATATGATAAGAGAAATCCCGCCAGGCGGAATTTCCCATTGAATTTTAATATACGCCGTATGGATATACTTTGTCAGGTACGTCTTTGTTGACTCTGTCAGACGGAACAAATGCAACGGCACGAACGATGGTACCGTCACCCATGTACCAGCGAAGCGGGAATGCGCAGAATAGGAATCTCTGGTTGGTTACCTTGTCTAAGTCGCCGCCCAGGTTCTCAATGCCCATGACATTGTTGGCCATGAGAATGTCGTGGCAAGGCTCCCACTCAGGGAAATCATCCTTTGCCGGATGTCCGTGCAGCTCCTCGTATTCTTCTGTAATACGCGGAACATATGGACCAGGGCCGTGGTCTGCAGCATAGGTGTACAGAATGTGGTCGATGGCCTGCATGTCAAAGCCGACGCCTCTTACATGATGTTCAACGAACCATTTCGCACCTTCGATGGAGAGGCCTGGGCTGTATGCGAAGTAATCGTCGTTTTCACCCCAGCGTCTGTGCGTACCGGTATTCAGCAGAACCCAGTCTCCCTCTTTGATTCCGCCCGGAACCTTTTTCGCAGCCTCTTCGATCTCTTCTACGGTAATCAGTTCCCATTTTCCCTTCGGGATGTCTAGGCATACAGCTTCTCCAAAGTAGTTCTGGATCGGCAGCTCATGGGTGAACGGGCTTTCCGGAATAACATGGGCCGGAGAATCAGCATGGGTAGAGTTGTGCATATGGAAATCATTGAATGTCTGCAGTAATCTGTAGTGCATCGGCATATGCTGTACTCTGTCTATATGGAAGTCTCCGTTGGAAGGCCAAAGCGGATTGCCTCTGCCAAACGGGTTGGACAGATCGATCAGTTCAAAGGATCCATCCTTGAACATATCAAAGATGCTTCCATCATAAGGTTTTTTCCAATCATCGGTGTGCGCAAAGCACTCTTCACGTGTGTGTCTTACAGCAATTTCTGACATAATAGTTCCTCCTTGAATTTTGGTAGTTATAATTGCCCCGGGCGAAGGAAAGTTTCGCTCTTTTGGTAATATATAAAGCAAATGTCGTGCCAAATCCCCGGCACGCGGGGTGGAATCCGCATACAGTTGGAACGACAAGGGTTTCGCTCAAGCTTAGATTTACTTCCGAAGCCCTATGCCGCCCAGACTGTTGCAAATGTGGCAAATCGTTGCAATGAAGCAACGTCTCTAACTCATCATCGCTGACTGTTCCTACATCAGCTATTCCATGTCCGATAGAATCGAGATTTGCCGTCGCTTCCCCTAAAGAAGCATCCCAGTTAAACGACGGGTGCACTGCGGGTATATGTAGTCATTAAACAAAAAACACCGCGCTCTGCTGCTGACGGAAAAATCAACTGCAAAGGCGGCGCCTTTTATTTAAATCTTACCTATTCAATTCTTCTACTGCATGCACCAGCATCTCGATGGCTGCCGGAATCGCTTCTTCGTCCAGGTCAAATTCCGCATTATGCAGAGGCTGTGTGGTATCGGTTCCGATGCCCACATAGGTGGCGATACCGCCGTTTGCCTGCACTTTGTTCATCATGACAGAGGCGTCATCCGTGCCGCCGACGCTGCCTTCAAAATAAATCTTCTTGAACCAGTTTACTTGGCCAGCAGCTCTTTTAATGATCTCCATCATAGCATCGTCACTTTGAGCAGCTGGGATTTCACCAAAATCAATATAAGTGTACTCCATATCATAAGCTTTGGCCGAACCGTCCAGGATGTCAAATACACGGCCCCTGACATATTGGGAAATTTCCTGGGTCTGTCCGCGGTATTCGATACTCATGAAGGCGGTGGGCGCTATGGTGTTGACCACCACGCCTGCATCCAGCTTTCCGACGTTCACTCTGCATAGACCGGCTTCATGAGGCGCGATGGCGTGGAGATTCATAGCTGCGGAGCAAGCCGCAAGCAAGGCGTTCTTTCCTTCCTGTGCCGCGCCGCAAGGGTGAGCGGCTCTGCCGTGAAAAGTCACATCCAGCTGGCAATCGCTGAGGAAGTCTTTACAGCCGCAGCAGAGGGTATTCGATGGCAGCGGACGCCCCTCACCCGTTAAGGCCATATGTATCGAGATAAAGTTTTCGGCATCATCCAAGTGGCCTTTGTCCACTATGGCCTGGGCGCCGTTATAGCGCTCTTCTGCAGGCTGGAAAATGATTTTGACCTTTCCTTTCAGCTCATCCTTCCTCTTCAGCAGCGCATCGGCAAGGCCAAGGCCAACAGCTGTATGCGCATCGTGTCCGCAGGCGTGGACACATTCTGCATTGCAGGAGATATAACCCTCGTCAAAAGGACGAAAGCCTGGATTTGGCGGTTCTTGGTACGGAAGGCAATCGATGTCAAATCGAAATGCTGTCACGGGACCTTCTTTCCCGGTATCCAGAATAGCGATGACGCCAGGATAACCCCCGCTCCGCTCCACATAAGCCGGCGCAGCGCCCTGGGCAATCGCCCTTTCCTTTTCCGCCGCTTTTTCCTCTTCACCGAGCATTTCAAAAGAAATGGTCTCTTCGTTTAGCACATCTTTTCCCATCAGACAGGAGTAACCCATCGTCTCCAGGATTTCTGCAACCCGCGCACTGGTCCGAATTTCTCTCCAGCCGATTTCCGGGTAATGATGAAATTCTCTTCGGTATTCTACAAACTGATTCATTCTCTATTTTCCTCCCCACTTTCTTTTCCTTCTTGACGCCTGCACTCGTCCAGGGCTTCCCCCAGCAGCAATACGCCGCGGCGAATCTGGTCGTCAGTAACATTTGAAAAGCACAGTCTGATATGACCGCTCTTTTTCCTATTGTTCTCATAAAATACCCAGCCGGGTACCACGAGCACTCCCTTCTCCGCCGCTTTTTTGCACAGCGCCCGTTCATTGATATCATCAGTCAGCGTACACCAGAGGAGAAGGCCTCCTTTTGGCTTTTGATAGGAAATGCCTTTGCCAGTTATTTTATCTAGTTCGCTGCAAAGCAGCTCTAATTTGCCTTTATATTCTTTTTGGACAATCTTAACGTGGTTCTCATAGTGACCCAAATTGATGTATTCGTTGAGAAAATACTGCCCGATTCCACTAACTGCTGTTTCATCTACACTCAAGGCATATCCCAGCATATCAATCAAGTCTGCGGGTCCTACGGCATAACCGATTTTCATCATATACGGAAATATCAGGGTGAAAGAATAGATGTAAATCACCAATTTATTCGTATCGAGAGTGTAGAGGCTAGGCAGCCTCTTTTCATAAGCAAAATCCCATTGATAATCCTCTTCAATTACGGGTACGTTGTAATCGTTAGCAAGTTTCAGCAAAGTCTGGCGCTTTTTTAAAGACATGGTGACGCCAGTAGGATTGTGATAGTTGGGTAATGAGTAGATAAACTTTGGCTTGTACTTTCTGATGGCTTCTTCCAGCATATCCATTCTCATACCGTCCTCTTCCATGGGTATGCCGATGACGTGAATGCCGCGATTGTAAAAAATACTGAAATTATCCGGAACCATGGGAGTTTCAGCGACAATGCAGTCCCCTTCTCGTAAGTAGAGCATCATCAAATAGCTGATAATTTGGTTGCTCTCTGCCAATATCTGCACGTTTTTTGGCGTCACATAGATATTCTGTTCTGTCAAAAGACGGCAAATATTTCTCCGAAGCAATTCTGTCTCATTATAGAATCCCGCCATACTGCCCTTTTCACTGCAGTCAAAAATTTTCTCAACAACGGATTTCATATCCTCTACTGGATTTAGCTGGCGGTTCATAATCATTCCGCCGAAAGAGATGGTTTCCCTTTTTTCAGATTTCCAATAAACGTCGTTGAAGGTTTTCTCTGCTTTCCGAAATTCATAACGAAAAGCCTTTTCTAGCGGAAAAAATCTCTTACCGAATTTCTGTGCCTCCTGCGCTGCTTTTACAAAATAGCCTTTCGGCTTTTCTCGAGAAACCACCACCAGACCGTCTGTAATCAACATATCATAGGCTTTGATGACCGTATTTCTGTGAACGCCAATTTCATCTGCCAATCTTCGTTCCGCTGGCAGTTTAAACCCGTTTGACAATTCCCCCGACAAAATCTGTTCTTCGATTTTCCTGGTGATTTGCTGATAAACAGGCACGCAACTACTGCGATCTATTTTCAGGTCCATTCTATCACATCCTTATAAACGTCCTGTATACAAAAGGCTTTTTTCGCCCAAATGTGCGTAAAAAGCCTCTGCTCATTTATTTAAGCGGCTGCATTTTCTTCTGCGGCCTGTCTCGCTTTTACTTTTTTCACATATCTGTCCCAAACAGTCAGCATGACGATACCGACAACCATAATGACTGCGATTGCAATGAACATGTAACGATATCCGCCGTCTCCGAAGGTATCTAGAATCTTGCCTGAACAGAATGGAACGATGACTTCTGGCAGATATCCGACGGTACAGACAAGACCAATTGCAGTACCAGCTACTCTGATTGGAACGCCGCCTTCTTCCATCATGGAGAAGACCAGGCTGTAACCGCCATACATACCGGCGTAAATCATGATGCAGAGCGCGATAAACAAGGTGGAACTCATATTGTTCATGATGACCATCAGAAAGGTGCCGATTGCCATCATTGCAAAGGTTACATACATGACTTTTGACCTGCCCAGCTTGTCCGCAATGATACCGCCGCCAAAAGAGGCTACCGGTCTTACATACTGAGCAGCGATGGTAACGATGGCGCCGGCAGTGGCGGCCATACCAAAGTTGGATGTAGCATACGGTGTAAAGTAATAGAATGCGATATTCATAACATAGGTGCAACAGAGGATGGACGACAGAATCCATACTGCCGGCATCTTGATGACTTCAAGGACCTGTGCCACGCTGATTTTTTCCTGTTTCGGAGCGGATTCAAGAGTTTCTGCAGAAGGTTTGCTGTCTTTCATCAAAATGAACAAGAGAACACCTAAAACAATGGCAACGATGGAATAATAAGTAATGACACCATTTAGTCCTGCTAAATCGCTGGAAACTTTGCTGAAATAACCAAAGATGGAGACGATGGCCACGCCGTCTATAGCATACACGATGCCTCTGCCGCCGTCCATGAAACCGTAGGCTTTGCTCTGTTCATTGTCGTTGGCAATTTCGCGCAGGCTCTTCAGCAGTGACGGCCAAAATGCGAATAAAGACGTAAATCCCCACAATGCATAAATGCCCAGAAGCATGATATAGCTCGGATTCAGCAGATGCAGCAATCCGCCTAAACCTGTCAGTACCAGGGAAACAGACATTAGTTTTCTAGTCGATACCATATCGGCTACAACACCGCCAAACAAATAAGAAATCATACCGAAGATACCGAACATAGATCCAAAGGTACCCATCTGGGTGTTGGTTAAATTATATGTTTCCAGGTATGCGTCATAAAAGTACGATCTAAAATATGGCAGACCGTAAATCATGGCACCTGCAATGGTTATGACAACCAGGTGAAACATGTGCTTTTTCAGTTTTGATGTGTTTTCTGCACTCATTGTTTTTTCTCCTTTTTGATTCAGTTCTTAACAAATAATAATTGCACAATTTTCTTAATTATACGAGAAAGAGGCTTGAAGTAAAGTACCAAAAACAAATAAAAAAAGCGGGTTCGATAGTCCAAAATCCAAGGCTGACTCATCCAAATTAGAAAAAGCGTATATAGCAGAATCTGTTCACTTTCCTTGCCATATAAAAAAGACTGCTTAGAAAAGCAGTCTTTCTATTTGCTGTAATTAAAGTTATTTTAATCCGAGTATTTCTCGCGCTTCATCCGGGGCAGCGATGGTCTTTCCCACTTCTGCAGCCAAGCGCTTTACTCGCTCTACAAACTGTTCGTTGGACTCGGCCGGCTGTCCGGCATTGTAGTAGACGTTGTCCTCAAGGCCGACTCTCACGTTGCCGCCCAGAGCCAAAGCCGCCATCATGACCTCGTTTGCGCCTCTGCCGATGCCAAATGCGCTCCAGGTGCATTTTTCCGGCAGATGGTTGACCAGATAGACCAAATTTTCCGTCGTCGCCTCCATGCCTCCAGGTGCGCCCAGGCAGAGCTGGAAGTGGGCAGGCTCTTCGATGATGCCCTGCTTGATATAATACTTGGCCGTGTTCAGCATGCCGATGTCGAATACTTCGATTTCCGGTTTCACCCCTGCCGCAATCATCTCTCTGCCGCAGAGTTCAAGGAACTTCGGTTCATTCATGAACACCACGCTGTTGAGCCAGTTCATGGTGCCGGCATCAAAGGAAGCCAGTTCCGGTTTCAGCTCTTTGAAAGGTCTGATTCGTTCTTCCCAGGTAAAGCCCTGTCCGCCTGACGAAGTCAGGTTGAGAATCACCGGGCACTCCGTTTTTCTTATCAAAGCCACGGCTTCTTCAAATTTGTCAAAACGCATGCTGGCGCTGTCGTCGTCATCTCTCACATGGATATGTACAGCCGAAGCACCTGCTTCATAACAAGCTATTGCAGATTTTGCAATCTCCGCAGGCTGGGTCGGAAGATTCGCATTGTCCGCCTTTGTCGTCACCGCTCCTGTCAAAGCCGCAGTGACAATTACTTTTTTCTTATCATTTAACCTTCTTGTCTCAAACATCTTCTCTCTCCTCACATAAAATCAATTCCAGGGGCGGCAGGCCGGTGTCTCTCTTTCCGCAGCCATATCCCCGTTTCAAAACATTACCTTGTATATCATTCCATCCAAAGCTGTCCGCAATCCCAGCCAGAATAGAAGCGCCTGTCGGTGTTAAGACCTCCTGAGGAATCTCCGATCTGTAATGTGGGATTTCGGCATCTTCCAAAATCTGCTTTACCGCTGGCGCTGGGACCGGCAGGGTTCCGCAGGCGCATTTCACTTCTCCGTAGCCGGTTGGGACATGCTTTGCCGCCACTTCATCAGCATCCATATAATCGCAGCAAATCGCCGTCCCGACAATATCCACGATGGAGTCCACCGCCCCGGCTTCGTGAAACTGAACCTTGTCAATTGGCACTTCATGTACCTTCGCTTCCGCTTTGGCTTTGATGTCAAAAATTCTCCTGCTCAGAACTTTGACATTATTGCTCAATGCGCTGTTGTTTATCATATCTACAATCTGTCTGTAATTGCGATAAACTCCGCTATAGGGCGCTTTATGCAAATTCGTCCTATCCTTCAGTATCACATCTACATCAGTAACCGATTTCTTTCCGATCATTTTCTCTTCGATAGAAAGTTCAAATTCGTCAAGACGCAGCCTGGCCAGTTTCTCTTTGAGATGGTCAGCCGGCACGCCCATGTTGATAAATGCGCCCAGCATCATATCTCCGCTGAGGCCCGATCCGCAGTTGATGTATAACTTTTTCATAATGCCTCCCCTTTCCACGATCAGCTTTCACCTATTATCTAACGCAAAAATTATGCCACATCAAAATCACTGAAAACTGGGCGATTCATCTGTCTTCACCGTTGCAGGGAAAAAATGGTGTTGCAAAATTACAACAAATTCTTTCAAATACTAACCGCTTTTGATATACTGATAGTAATAGCGAGGAGGAGGAACACATATGGATCAGGTTTTAGCAATACAGAAAGTAAAGGAAAAGATACGCAAAACGCTGGACAACGGCGAATACCAGGACGGGAAGAAAATGGCCGATTTTCTACAGGAAATCGACCACGATTTAGAGGTGTTTCTGGCGCAGGGCATCGATTTCAAAATCGTAGTAGACGCGTTGGACGACAGCATCTTCATTACAGACAAGGAAGGCACCTGTCTCTATGTCAACCCTGCTCATCAGCGCAATACGGAGATTTTGCCAGAAGAAGTCCTCGGACGAAAGGTCTCTGACATCACAGCGGAGGGCAAGCTCTTCACCGGCGGCGCCACCATGGACGTCATCGAAAGCAAAAAGAAGATTTTCCGTCTTTCTACCGTGAATAAGACCAATCCGCCCAGCGTAGGATATGCTGTGGGCGTGCCCATCTTTGACCAGTACGGCGCACTTCACCAGGTGGTGGTCAGCAGCAGGCCCATTCTGACCCTGCAAGCTCTGCAGGAGGATTTTGGCAAGTTCCTGCAGGAAGCTAACGCTTTGAACAAGAGCAAGGAGAACGTCCGTATCCTGGAAAACGCCACGACGCCAGACTTCAAATCCAATAAGCTGGTCGGTTCTTCCTATAGTCTGCAAAAAGTCTGGAACACCATCAAAATGGCGGCTCCCACAGATGCCACCGTCCTGATTACCGGAGAATCCGGTGTAGGGAAAGAAGTGGTCGCTGACGAAATCTACCGGCTCAGCGCCAGAAGCCACAAGACCTTCATCAAGGTCAACTGCGCTTCTATTCCGGCAAACCTGCTGGAATCAGAGCTGTTCGGCTATGAAAAAGGCGCCTTCTCCGGCGCCAATACCAGCGGCAAACAGGGACTCTTCGAAATGGCCGACGGCGGTACCCTGCTCCTCGATGAAATCGGCGATATGTCCATGGATCTGCAGGTGAAGCTGCTGCGCGTCCTGCAGGAGCGCAAGGTGCGCCCGCTGGGCAGCAACCGCGATATCGAAATCAACGTGCGGATTAT
>ERZ791934.997-NODE-997-length-31749-cov-3.772007_pt1 | contig 31749 bp, 36 predicted proteins | sample MGYA00510125_ERZ791934 | MGnify/ENA primary metagenome ERZ791934 (study PRJEB30046, sample SAMN00993240) | human gut metagenome | study: EMG produced TPA metagenomics assembly of the A metagenome-wide association study of gut microbiota in type 2...
GCACCAATCAGAACAGCGTCAGCATCGAGATGTGCTGCAAGAAAAACGCCAAGGGGAAGCTGTATATCACAGAAAAGACCATTAAAAACACGGCGGATTTGGTGCAGGCGATCCAGAAGCGGCTGGGCATTGACGATGACCACGTCATCAGGCACTTCGATGTAAACGGCAAACTCTGTCCCTATCCGTATATTGAACCACCAAAGTGGAAGGTGCTCCACGCCAAGCTGACGGGGCAGCATCAAAAGATCAGGGCAAAAGGAAACCTGATCGTGAGAAAGTCTTCTCTGCTGACATCAAAGCGCATCGGACTTCTCACAAAGGGAAAATCCTATGAGATTGTCAAGACCAATAAGAAGAAGAGCCGCGGACAGCTTAAAGACGGTGGTTGGATCACGATTACAAATAAATACGCTGAGAGAGTATGAAGCGTACTTATTGATTTTTTTTCTTGATGCGGTATAATCTATAATAAAAAGGTAGGTAAGAGATATGAAGTTATACAGATATATACCGCTTGAAGTTTTTGTTGATATGGTACAGAGTAGAACTTTGACGTTTGTATCACCAATAGACGCATGGGAAGATACATATGAGGGGGTATTATATAGGGCAGCAAAGTATGAAGCAGGACGGAGCCGAATGAAAGAAATTGCATCGGAACTTGGCCGTCATAATTTTGTGGGTTTGTTGCAGTCCCCTGCGGCCTTTCTGATAAAATGTCAGAGGTGGTGTGCCAGAGGGGATTTTGTACCAATGTGGAGTATTTATTCTTATGGCAATAAGGCAATAATGATACAAACTTCAAAGGAAAAACTTGAGTCTTTGACGTTCGAAGAGAAGGTAATAGAGGTTCAATCTATGCATTATACCAATACTAAACTAAAAAAACAATTAGAAGAGTGCTTAAGTGTAGATAGCAAAAAAGGAGAAACCTTCAGTATGCTAGAAATGTTTCGTTATAAAAGAAAAGATTTTGAGCATGAAAAGGAATATAGAGCTTTTGTCGGGGGGCTTAACATTTCAAATGATTCTAATACATATAAACAACCTATACATGTAGATATAAACATCGATATTGGTAATTTTATAGAGGATGTACTGGTGCATCCATTAGCTCCACTATGGTATGTTGACACAGTTAAAGAGTATTGTGACCGTAATAAAATTAAATTTGGTGGCAAATCAGATCTTTATGATTTTAATGTCGAATCATGTATATAAGACAAACACTGTTATAATTTAAATAATGAAAACTAGCCAGGGAGTAGATTTCTGGCTAGTTCTATTTCGTCGTATTTGCGATACTGTCGGAAGCTATACAAGATTTTAGTCTATCAAACCCTGTATCAAATCTGAGTATTCTTCCTTAATCAGTTGCCACCTCACCTGAGGATAATAGGAATAGTCAAAAATATAGTCTATAAATGAGAAATCTACCATAGGCTCGATGATTTCTATAGCTTTTAAACATTTCTGATGATAATAGAATTGATACATTCTTTTAACCTTATCTGCCGTTAGGTTTAATGCTTTGCCTATGTCCGCATAGGTTTTATTTTGCTGGTCTTTTTCTTCAACTATTCGCGTCTCAAATGTTTTTACCTGTCCTTCCGTCAGATTCCTAAAAGGCGGAATATCCGTATAAAATTCTGCCAGAAGAGGGGGTTCGCCGTGCCTGAGAACGCTTAGGGAGTCATCGTGCATATGCTCCATATAAGCGATTGTGATAGCGATGCTTACATAGAATTCTAAAAACTCATATGCGTCCATAATGCCATTACTACTAAGAAACTGGTGGTAACATTTGAACAGCCTGAATAGAAATTTGCGATATTTATGGGCTATGCCAGCTCCACATAATTTGTATTGGTTTCCTATCTCTTGAAAAGTCTTACCTGCATGTTTCAGCTTTACAATCTCATAGTCTAGTTTATTCCTGTTCATAAATTCCATATAGTCCATTTTGCTTTACCTCGTTAAATTCATATACTTGTAACATACTCTTCGATGCTTTACTGATCACATCTATTGTTACGTTTATGTAACGTAACTTAACGCGAAATTTATGTTAAAGTCAAGAAAATACGGCATATTAACGTAAGGGTGACAGTATGAAAAAGATAAACTTCGGTAATGACAAAAATATAATCAGCAATAGTTTGAAACGTATAAGGTCTGAGAGAAAACTAACACAGGGTGAGCTTGCAGCAAGAATGCAGACCCTTGGCGTAAATCTGGATCAGCAGATGATCAGCAAGATTGAAAAGAATACACGCATAGTGACCGATTATGAGCTGATCTGTTTCTGCCAGGCTTTAGGAGTGGGCGTGAACGAGATGCTGCGGGACTTTTATGACAAACTAAAAGGATAGTAGAGGTATCAATTCATGTCCATATGTCTATCGTTATTCATGCTCTACATCTGACGTGATACGTTTATGTGACGTATTATAACGCAGATTTAATGATAAAGTCAAGGGAAATACATTACATTAACGTAGGTGGACAATGAAAAAGATAAATTTTGGAGACAACAAGAATATCATAGGCAGACGACTGAGAGCTTTAAGAAAAGAAAATCATTTGACGCAGGGCGAATTGGCAGCAAAGATGCAGACTTTCGGTATCAATATAGACCAGCAGATGATTAGCAAGATTGAGAGGAACGCTCGTATTGTTACGGATTATGAGTTGGCGTGTTTCTGTAAAGCGCTAAAGGTAACCATAGATGAAATGCTGCAGGACTTTAATAATGAGAGATAGACTCTAAACATTTACAGGGGAAGGATTAATCAAATATGCTTCAAACCAATACAAGTGGATTCAAAAAAAATATTATAGCGGAACGACTGAGACAAGCCCGCAATGCAGCAGGGCTTTCTCAAAGAGATCTTGCGAGGGAGCTGCAATTATTGGGCTGTGACATAGATAAGAATGTTATTACCAGAATAGAAACAAACCAGCGCTCCGTCAGGGACTTTGAACTCCGGGCCTTTTCAAAAACGCTCCATGTCTCGTATGAATACTTGCTAGAAGGAATTGAATAGGGATGATAGAATGTCTGAGCGTATCTATTGTCATTTTCTGCTTAATATAAGGTTAGCCAGTCTTAGCGACTGGCTTTTTTACCATCGTCTACAAAAAGCTCATCAATGCGGCAATTAAACAATCTTAACAGCTTTTCAATTGTGCTGAAACTGATTGCAGTTGTCTCACCATGAATCATTCTGTTGATGACCGTGTAGTTTGATTCCAGTTGTGTCACAAGCCAGTATCTACTTCTGCCATTTTTCAGTAATAGTTCTTCTAAGTTTAATTTTACCATTGTTTCAGCTCCTTCTCTGTTCAATATAATATTTTAGCATACGGTCCGATATCAGATAGTCTGCCGACAGGTAGTTAGCATCATTTTCTACGGCCGCCTTTATACTAAGATCCTTTGTCTCTGCTCCCAACAGTTCTGCATATCTTCGTTTGTGCCCACTCACTTTTTCTGGTTGTACTTGTCCAATATTTATCATGATAATCTCCAACTCAAAGAAACAAAATCTGATTCCATTATACTATACTTTATGGGGAATTGCCCTAAAATAATAACGGTTTATTTTTTTCTTTTGAATATAGTGTTTATGTGCTATTATTATCTTGTAAGATGTATTATTGAGCTACTGAGAGGTGCGTTATGCCGATTCGGAAAGACGATTTCATAGAAATAAAAAAATCACTTGAGAGTGAATTAACGTCTAAAACCATCAATTCAGATCGGAAACTGGCAGTAGAGTTGGAACTGCAGTCTATAAACGTTTGCTTAAAAGGAAAATAATAAAGCAAAACCCACCTTTTTGATAGGGTGGGCGTTGCTTATTATGAAGTGGATTTTGTCCACGGTTTGTCCACGCCAAGACGGTGATGACTGTATAGAACAAACTATAAATGGATATAGATTTATAATAACTATGGATTAAAATGTTGAAATTTAAACGTTTATATAATATGTTAAGAAGTGATTGGATATTTGTTAATATCATCAAATCTTAATCTAATTTTAATCTTTCTCCCATTTTTCATTAATTTGGAAGAGGTACTATATAGGTACAGAAAGGGAAACCGGAATAAAAGAGTTAAGATTAGAAAGGAAGAGAAAAATGAATCAGTTAGAAAGAGTTGAAAAGATAAGAGAAAAAACAGGCGTAACCTATGAGGAGGCAAAAGAAGCATTGGAGGCTGCAGGCGGAGATGTACTGGACGCTATCGTATATCTGGAAAATCAGGGGAAGATCAAGAGACCGGAAAAACAAGTTTATACGTCAAAGCCTGAGCAGGACACAAGTATGGAGCTGATAGAAGCGGCAAAGACTTATGAAACAGAGGATCATGAATCCTTTGGCGATATCGTAAAGAAATTCCTCAAGTGGTGCGGCCGCATGATTAAGAAGGGCTGTGAAAACTTCTTTATCGTGGCAAAGCATAATGAGGAGATCATGTCGGTGCCGGTCATCGTCTTAGCGCTGCTGCTGTTATTCGCATTTTGGATTGTTCTGCCGCTGCTCGTAGTCGGACTCTTCTGCGGATTCAGATATTCCTTCAGAGGGAACATTACCAAGTCTGTGGATGTGAACAAGGCCTGCGACAAAGCTGCCGAAGCCTGTGAGTCCATGAAAAAAGAGTTTAAGAGTTAATACCAGGAAGTTGGAGATGAAAGATGTCACGTAAAATTTTACTCATAGAAGATGAAGAAAAAATTGCCAGATTTGTAGAGCTGGAATTAACCCACGAGGGTTATGAAGTAACAAAGTCTTTTAATGGAAGAGAGGGACTTACCCTGGCGGAGAGCGGCGAATATGAATTGATCCTGCTTGACGTCATGCTGCCGGAGCTCAATGGTCTGGAGGTCCTGCGCAGACTGCGCAGGACTTCTGATATACCAGTCATCATGCTCACTGCCAGGGATGCGGTCATGGACAAAGTTTCCGGTCTTGACGCCGGAGCGGACGACTATATCACCAAGCCTTTTGCCATCGAAGAACTTTTAGCCAGGATCAGAGTCATCTTTAAGACGAGGGCCAGCACAGATCGCAAGACGCGTAAAATGAGTGTAAAAGGCGTGACCATGGATATCGACAGACATGAGGTTACTTACGGGGATGAAATAATAGAACTGAACAACAGAGAATATGAGCTGGTGCACACTTTGATGGAAAATAAAAACATCGTATTGAACAGGGACCAGCTGATGAATACGGTTTGCGGATATGATTATATGGGGGAGACGAACATTATCGACGTGTACGTCAGATATATCCGCTCTAAAATCGACGATCGATTTGGGATTAAGTTTATATCGACGGTGCGTGGCGTAGGCTACGTGATCAAAGAGGACTGATTGAATGAGTGAAAATAACAACAAGATGACATCCATAGCCAGAAGGATCAACTTTGACTTCTGGCTGAAACAGTTTGCCAACTTTCTTATGATAGACGTGGTACTGGTCGTTCTGATAGCAGTCACCTTTTTCGTATGGCGGGAGAACGCTCTGCCAGAAGGAGTCGTGGTGGACGACAGATACTTTACGGGTAATGAATTTCGGCAGATTCAATATATCATAGAGACGGAGGCTGGCAAGGTATACGGTTACTACATTTACAAGGTGTTCGACCTGGTCAGGGTGCCGGCCATCGTTTTTCTGCTGATACAAGGAGCGACTCTGATTGGAGAACTTTTCAATACGAAAAAAGTCAGAATGCGCATGCGGCCGCTTAACGATATCGCAATGAAAACGGAGCAGCTGAGCAATATGGCCTTTGATAGTGAAAAGTTTGAAAACTTTGAGCAGGCGATTTCTAACTTAAATCCGGAAATGCCAGATGCAAAGGTACACACTGGAGACCAAGACCTGCAAAGTCTTGAAATCGCTATCAATAACCTGCTCGCAAGAATGCGGGAAAGCCACAGGCAGCAGGACCGCTTTGTTTCTGATGCGTCCCATGAGCTGCGGACGCCGATTTCCGTCATCCAAGGCTACGTCAATATGCTGGACAGATGGGGAAAAGAGGACGAGCAGATCTTGGATGAGAGCATAGAAGCTATCAAAAATGAATCGGAGAATATGAAGAATCTCATTGAACAGCTGCTTTTTCTGGCCAGGGGAGACAGCGGGAGAAATACGCTGCATTTCGAAAATTTTGACCTTACAGAGACAGTAAAGGATGTATGGGAAGAATCCATCATGATTGATGAAACCCATGTTTACCGCTTTGAAGGAGAAGAAAAAGTTGTCATTAATGGAGACCTGTCTATGATTAAGCAGTCTCTGCGAATTCTGGTGCAGAATGCGGCGAAATATTCAAAAGAAGGGGACACGATTACTCTAAGAGCAAAAGCAGAGGGCGGCAGGCCTTGCTATATGGTACAGGATGAGGGAATCGGCATGGCAGAATCGGAAGTCGTTCATGTCTTTGAACGCTTTTATCGCTCTGATGCGGCTAGAAGCAGCGCCGAAGGCGGTTCTGGGCTGGGCCTTTCCATTGCCAAATGGATTGTGGATGCCCATGGCGGAACCATAGAAATTCTCTCTCGGCCGGAGTTTGGGACGAGATTTACGGTGAAACTGTAATAATCGCGGACAGCATGGCATATAGTTTACCATGTTGATTGAGTTAAATAAGAAAAAACTGAAAAAGGTGGGCGCAGGTGCTCTTGTAGCAGTACTGGCTATCAGCGCCGCTGCGGGATACAGAGTATTAAATCCCGGACCGGCTTCACAGGAGAAGCAAACGTCTGAATCGGCAGCGACAGCCTCTGCCAGTACAGAGACCACCAACTGGGGTCTTTCTTTTCAGAAAGATGGTGAAACGCCAATAGGCAATGCGAGCGCGGAGGAGCTGAAAAAGTATAATTCATATTATTGCGGAAACAAGGATAAAAAAGTAATCTATCTGACCTTTGACGCAGGATATGAAAATGGGTATATGCCTGAGATATTGGATGTTTTGAAAAAAGAGAAAGTACCGGCTGCCTTCTTCGTGGTCGGCACCTATATCAAAGAAAACCCTGATCTAATCAAGCGAATGGAAAAGGAAGGTCATATCGTAGGCAATCATACGATGACCCATCCCGATATGTCTGCTATCGCTGACGATGCGGCTTTTAAGAAAGAATTGAATCAGGTAGAAACCCTTTACAAGGAAACGACGGGAAAGAACATGAAGAAATTTTACCGTCCGCCGCAGGGGAAGTTCAGCTTTTATAATCTGGAGCAGGCCAATAAATTAGGATATACGACAGTGTTCTGGAGCTTGGCTTATGTGGACTGGTACGTCGATAAACAGCCGACGAGAGAAGAGGCGCTGCAGAAGCTGATGCCGAGAACCCATAATGGTGCGGTAATTCTCCTACACTCTACATCAAAAACAAATGCCCAGATTCTCCAGGAATTAATAACCAAATGGAAAGAAGAAGGGTATCAATTTAAATCACTGGAAAAACTGAGCAAATGAGCTAATTTATTTGCGCTGACAGAGCGCTGCTACATATTTCTCTAAAGAAGAAGCGATGAGCTTATGGCCTTCTTTGTTTGGATGCATGCCATCTACACAGAGAAGGCTTTTATAATCCTTTTGTTTGAGAAAATCTGTGCGGATATCTATGACTGGTATCTGGTACGCATCTGCCAGTCTGAAGATCATGTCGTTGTACTGCTGATGCCACCGGAAGATATAGTCCACATCGTTTTCGAGGAACTGAAGAATCTTTTCTCTGTCAAGACCCTTAGAAATCCAATTGAAAAATCTATCTGAATCCAAGGGCGGCAGAGACATCAAAATCGGATGGCTGCCGGCACCTCTTGTCTTTTCAATCATAGTCTCATAGATCTCTTTGAAGCGTTCTATGGGAACTTGTGCCATGTGGGATGCACCTGGCTGGCTGGCCACTTCTGCCCAGTTGAGGTCGCAGTCGTTGCCGCCAAACTCCAAAATTGTATATTGATAAGCTGACAATCTGTCAGCCTGCTTTTCCAAGATCTCTGAGCCTTTCGTGACAGTGCAGCCGAACTTGGCATAGTTTTTAAAAGGTACAGACGTCTTTGACTGCACCAAGTTTACAAAGTTTTCTTTCAGAAACGTGTACTTGTTTTTTATTTCGTCAAAAACCACCCCTTTTGCTACAGAATCTCCAAATACACAGATGTTCATAATCGATACTCCTTTTTGTGATGATAAATATTTTATAATGTGATATTTAATATTATATTTCACGATTGGTAAAATGTCAATAACTAATTGCAAAAAATACAAAAGTGTTTTATAATATTAGTAAGATTCTATGTTGTGAGGTAACTATGGATAAAATAAAAGAATTTAAAGAACAATTGACAGCGGCGAGACCAGAGGACTGGGAACAGATTCCTGATATCGATTTATATATGGATCAGGTTATCAGTTATATGACCCGCCAGCACATCGGTCTTGAACTAGAGAACGAGGAGACTCTGACCTCAGCTATGATTAACAACTATATCAAAAGCGGTCTCTTGCCGCGAGCCAAAGGCAAAAAGTACAACAGAGAGCACATCGGCTACCTGACGGCAATCTGCCTGCTGAAGCAGGTGCTCAGTGTAGGAGAGACAGGCGTGCTTTTAAACAATCAGATGGAACACAGAGACATCGAGGATTTTTATCATAACTATAAGGTTACGTTAGACAACGAGTTCAATCTTGTAGCAGAGGAACTGAAGGTAGATGCATCGGAGGAGGAATTGGCGCAGCTGGCGCTGAAAATGGCTGTATCCAGTTACGCACAGATGCTTGCATGCAAAAAGATTTTACAAGCGATCACCCCGGAAAAAGAGCAAGAAAAATAGAAAATATGTCACAAAGAGACGCCCCTTTTCATAGTATAAATTATCTTACTGTGAAAGGGGTTTTATTTTGAATAGAAAAGAGCCTTACATCGGTATGCCGATTATTCTTGGCGAATACGATGAAATAACAGCAGCACCAGACTGCAATGTAGAGATCAAACCACAGCCGCCGCAGCAGCCGAATCCGGATTGTATGCCGGATATGAGGCCGCAGCCGCCAGAAGACTGCACGCCGGACATTAAACCGCAGCCGCCACAGCAGCCGGATCAGAATCCTGATTGCATGCCGCAGCAGCGCATGGCTTTAGCGATGGCTTACGTGCCTTGGCAGAAATGGCAGCAGCCGTATGATTTCGAAAAAGGTCTAATGGTAGGAACCATTTTCCCTGATTTAGATCTACCATTTTTAGGCTATCAAGGAGGGATGAAACGATGACCAGAGCAGAAGCACTGAGACGAGTACAGATGTATAGTTTTGCCCTGGACGATACAGGGTTATTCCTTGATACTCATCCTGACAACAGGGCAGCATTGACATTTTACGACGATACAAGGAAAAAATATCTGGAGGCTGTCGAAGACTACGAAATGCAATTCGGACCTTTGACCGCCAAAGACTCTGATGTAGAAAACGGATGGACCTGGGTGGACGCACCTTGGCCATGGGAAGTGGAGGAATAGTATGTGGACATATGAGAGAAAATTACAGTACCCGATTAATATCAAAAATCCGAATCCGGCAATGGCAAAGTTCATTATCACCCAGTACGGTGGACCAGACGGAGAAATTGGAGCGTCTCTCAGATACCTATCTCAGAGATACTCCATGCCGTATAGAAAAGTAGCCGGCGTTCTCACGGATATCGGCAGTGAGGAACTAGGTCACTTCGAAATGGTATCTACCATCGTGCATCAGCTGACAAGAAATATGACAATCGAACAGATTAAAGAAGCCGGTTTCGAAGATTATTTCGTAGACCATACTTCTGGCGTTTATGCGCAGGCAGCAGCAGGCTTCCCGTTCGATGCGCTCTGTTTTGCATCAAAAGGAGATGCAATTACAGACCTGACTGAGGATATGGCTGCAGAACAGAAAGCGCGTACTACTTACGATAACATTCTGAGAATGGTAGACGATCCGGATGTTATTGAACCGATTAAATTCTTAAGACAGCGTGAAGTTACACATTTCCAGCGTTTTGGAGAAGCCCTTCGAATCGTACAGGACAATTTAGACTCAAAGAATTTCTATGCAATTAATCCAGAATTTGATTTAAGATAATGTTATTTGAATTAAAAAAGGCGATGAGCCCGTCTCATCGCCTTTTTTGTATGCATTAACTTATTTGTTCTGCCTCTTTCTTTCTCTTTACTTTGATTGCCAAGGTAAAGGATAATACCACTGCTGCCAGACAACAGATACCCAGGAAGACGAACATTCTAAAGTAGCCGGCCTCATCTCCTAAGGTGTCCAGCCAATTGCCGAACATGGCTGGAACAAACAGATCTGGCAGATAAATGACCATGGACGCGATACCGATGGCTGTGGCTGCATAGGAGATGGGGATATCAATTTCGTTAAGCACAGACCACATGACACCGTACATCATCATAGCGAAAGCCGACGCCAGCATGGAAATGATGATAGCGATGGTAACGCTGCTGACACCTGCCGGAATTTGCGTTGTCATGAAGAATAAGACCGCTAAAATCGCATAGCCGAACCCATAGAATTTGAGAGTGGATTTCAACAGCTTATCTGCAACGTATCCCCCGACGGGTGCTAGGAAGTAAAGCACATAACCTCGAATGATTGCCAGAAGAGAAGAGTCGGAAACATCCATCCCTACCTGAGAAGTCAGGTAAGGCGTAAAGTAGGTCACATTGCTGTAAATCGTATACATGACGAACATGATGACTGCAGCCCACCAGAGATAGGGATTCCTGACGGCCTTGCCCACATCCCGTAAGTTAAACTTGTCATCTCCATTATCCTCAGAAAGTGCAATCGCGTTGTCTTTAAAGGTTAGAAGGACGAGAAGACCGGCGACGAGAACTGCAATGGACATGGCTACAATGGTTTTGAACATGGCAGAATGAGCATCTTCTGTAGAAGTATACAGGTCCCAGAAGAGAAAACTGCAGGCTAAGCTGATAATGGAGCCTAAAGCGTAGTACCAGCCGTAAGCAGAGCCAGAATCGTCTTTGCCGCCAATCAGCCGTAAGCCTTTGTTCAGCGCTGTCCAGAAAACAAAGCTGGTGGAGAAAGCGAATAGAAAGAATACGATCAGTGCTGTGATATAGTTCATGGAAAAAGCGAGGATAAACCCTAGAACGCCGGTGCTGAACAGAGACAGCACCAGCATCTTTTTCGTTGAGAATTTATCCGCTACGATACCGCCGGGAATATATAACACCATACAGCCGATGGCGTAGGCTGAAAGCAGAAAGCCTGCCTGGGCGTTGGTCATATGAAACGCTTCTAGCAATTTGTCATAATAGACGTATTTGATATAGGGCAGTTCGTAAATGACACTGCCGGCGATGGAAAACGAGATGATGGCAATAAAGCTCTGAAAACTTAAACCGATTTTTTTCATAGTCATATCTCCTGTCTGATTTTAAAAATACTCGTATATTCATCATATACTATAATGACTGCCGGCGAAAGTGGAAATTTATTTTAGGCTCCCTCTTTCCATGACACAATATTTGGTATATTATAATGCATAGTGGATGCCTCATGCTCTGTGGACGGCAGGTCCGTTATCTGGAAAGGAGAGGGCTGTGAAAAAGAAGATAGGCAGTGATTACTTTAAGGAATTCATAAACATTGGAGATTTAAAACCAAATGGAAAAGGCCTTTTTACCTTTGTACGGTATGACACAGACCTGCAGGGGGATCAGTATAAGGCAAACTTGTTTCTTTTCGACATGGAAAAGAATCGTGTGTCGGATCAGCTGACTTTCGAAAACAAAGTGGGCCTTCATCAGTGGCTGGATGATGAGCATTTAATGATAACTGCGCTGAGGGAGCAGGCGGATAAAGATCTGTCAGAGAAGGGAATTCCTCTGACTGTGTTTTACCGTTTTCATATACACACCAAGCAATATGAAGAACTTTTTCGAGTCCATAAAAACGTCTGTCAATTTGCCCGCATTGACGACAATAAATATCTTCTGCTGGCAGACGACAGTCTGTTAGAAGACGAATATCTGAGCGAAGCGGGCGGCAACTGGGACAAATATGCTGCAATTGTCAAACGAGAGTCTAAATACTTTGTCGCCGACGAAGTTCCTTTCTGGACCGACGGCTGCGGGTACGCAAACAAAAAAAGAGGGCGGCTTTTCCTCTTTGATGGCGGATCCCTCAAACAATTATCCGCAGACGATTTCAGTGTCTGCGATGTGAAAGCTTGTAAAGAGCATTACGGCTTATTTTATGGGGTGGACTCTGGCGGCGTGCAGAAAACAGAAGGAAAACTGTACAAAATCGACTACGACACCATGGACGTAGTTCCTCTGGATGAAACAAACCATTATATCTACACTTACATCCAGCCCCTGGATCGAGATCGTATTCTAGTCTGCAGGAATGACAGACGGTTTCACGGCGAATACCAGAACGAGTATATCGATGTCATTGACCTGAAGTCGGGCACATTTACGAGAAACAATGGAAGCGCCGATGTTCACCTTTACGATAATGTCGTCAATGATATCACCTATCTGACCGGATGGCTCAACAAAATCACGGTGACAGACGACGGACTTTTGTTCATCGCCACCAGGGGAGGCGCATCAAAGCTGTACTACTCGGCCTTTGGCAGCGACAAAATCAAAGCGGTCACAGGGCAAGGCAAAATTCTGGACTATTTTGTACAAGACAATACTATTTACATGACGGCTATGCGAGGGTTATCCGGTCCAGAAATCTATTGCAAGAAGCTGAATGAAGAAAAAGAAATACGATTGAGCAATTTTAATAACCACCTGGAGGAGTCGTATGCATATGCACAAGTGGAAAGCTGCAATTTTATTAATTCTGACGAAATTGAAATAGAAGGCTGGATCATGGCGCCAACAGATTTTGATGAGAATCAGAAATATCCAGTGATTCTGTTTATTCACGGCGGACCTGGCTCTGCTTATGGTCCTGTTCTAAACCATGACATGCAGGTTATGTGTGCAAAGGGGTACGGTGTGATCTACTGCAACCCGAGAGGCTCTGAAGGCAGAGGCGGCGCGTTTGCTGACATCAGAACAAAGTGGGGAACTGTGGACTATGACGACTTGATGGAGTTTGTCGATGGGGCCTTAAAGCGGTATTCATGGATTGATGAGGAAAGGCTGGGTATTACAGGCGGGTCTTATGGCGGCATTATGACCAACTGGATCATCGGCCATACACAGAAGTTTCAAGCGGCTGTTTCAGATCGCAGTGTATCCAACCTTTTAGGAGACTGCTGCATGTCCGACATCGGGTTCGCCTGTAACAAAGATACCTACGGCGTGACGCCATGGCAAAACTCGGAATATCTGTGGGAACAATCGGCCTTAAAATATGCGCCCTCCATCAAAACGCCGGTGCTGTTTCTTCACGGCATTGAGGACTACCGCTGTACCTGCGATCATTCGCTGCAGCTTCACAGTGCAATCACTTATTTTGGCGGTGTATCCAGAGTCTTTGCCTTCAAGGGGGAAAGTCATGAACTTTGCAGAAGCGGCAGTCCTCAGAATAGGCAGCGGCGAATCGATGAAATGGTGAAGTGGTTTGAGCAGTATTTGTAGCAGTGAACAGAAGAGAAATGGAGGCCTAATATGTTTATGAGCTTTTTAGAAAATCTATACTATCAAACAGAGATCGGTCAAGCCTTTGACATCGTATGTATAAAGAAGATGCTGACAGACGGTTATGTGGATATGAGTGCGTTTATCTATGCCAGAATTAAGAAAGAAGATATGCTGGAAAAACTTACAGCAGATCAATCTCGCTTTGCAGTTCTCTATAAAGATGCCTACCCTAAAAAAGATAACATTATAGAATCGTGGAATCAGAACATAGAAACACTAGACCGCTACCAATCTGAACACTCTGAAGATTTAACATATCTTGAAGCCAATGCGATTGTAAACTGGGTGTATCGATCCTACCGGAATGCAGAAGAAAGAATGGAGTTTACAGAGTGGTTATTCAGCTACATCAAAGACTTGCATGAAATTCGTAATCAAATTCGTATTTCGCGTGGCGTGGCGTTTAATAAATCGAAGGTGGAAATTAATTTTATATCCTCAATTTCAGATGTCAACCAATTAATTTCCTTCTGCAGTTCAGCTGGCCAACAATTGTTTTTTCGCGGACATGCCAATGCAAATTTTCAACTGCTGCCATCTGTAATGCGTTCTGAACGCACAAAAAAGCACGAAAGCATCATGTATCATGAATTACTGATTAACTGTCCAGATGATTTTGAGAAATGCCATACACATCTGGAGAAGTTGGTCCAGATGCAGCATTATGGTTTGCCGACTCGACTTTTGGATATCACAAGAAATCCGTTGGTGGCGCTTTTCTTTGCCTGTGAAAGTCAGTTTGAATCTTACGGCGAATTGGTATTGATCTCTGTTGAGAAACAACTAATCAAATATCCACAAAGCGATACCATATCTATTTTAGCAAGCTTGCCGTTATTCTCCTTTGAGAAACAAAGGTCCTTTAAAGAGTTAGCCAATGATTTTACAATCGACGATAAAGAATTCAATTATCGCATATCAAGACTGACTCATGAAGTTCGACTTGAAAAACCAGCTTTTCGAGCTGAGATAAAAAGGGAGGATTTGTTAAATCATTTTATCGTCTATGCGCTGAAGAATAATAATCGGATTGTAAAGCAGGACGGCGCTTTTATTTTGTGCGGCTTATCTGCAGACGGAAATTTAATGGGGAAGTTCAGATATAAAAATAAGAAAAAGACGGTAATCGTTATAATTGACAATAAAAAGAAAATTCTAAAGGAACTTTCCAACTTTTCGATTAACGCGGCAGCCCTGTTTCCAGAAATCGAGTGTGTGGCGGAATATATTAAAGGGGAATATAGTTAATAGTTTTTTAAACAGCAGTGCGAGAACTTATTTTCATATGTCTGCTGTGTTGAATCGTTAGTGATTTTCAGATATAATATTATGAAAATGCAAAGAGAGAAAATCATGAAAAGTTTTCATTTATATGCTTTAATTACGATTTTGTGTTGGTCGGTGGGCAACACATTTACAAAAATCGCAGTCGCCTATTTCAGTCCATGTCCGCTTGCAGCTTTGCGATATGCAGTTGCCTTTGCTGCTTTTATCGTTATCGCTTTCAGCGTAAAGATGAAGCTGCCACAGAAACGAGACATCCCTTGGTTTATCATCGCCGGAGCGACGGGTTTCTTTGGCTTTACGCTGGCTTTCAACAAAGGCTGTGAGACCGTGACGGCTTCTACTGCAAGCGTTATCCTGGCTGCTGTGCCGGTTATGACGGCGCTTTTGGCCAACTACATTTATACAGAGAAGCTGAAACCTGCGCAGTGGGCGGCTATTGCGGCAGAGTTCTGCGGCGTAGCGATCATGACTTTGATGAACGGACTGGAAGCGGTCAAACCCGGCATGCTCTGGGTATTGATTGCAGCCATATCCCTCAGTACCTATAATCTGATCGTCAGACATCTTACAAGACGGTATACTTCCCTGCAGACTTCGGCCTTCAGCATCTTTGCGGGCGCCATTCTGCTGATGGTATTTCTGCCCCAGGCCATTGGAGAACTATCGAATGCGCCGTTAAGGCCGCTGCTATACATCGCTTTCATGGGTATCTTTGCAAGCGCTCTCGCTTATGCGACATGGGCAAAGGCTTTTTCTAAAGCGCCAAAGACCTCTCAAGTCAGCAATTATATGTTTTTAACCCCCTTTATAACGGGGATACTAGAGTTTTTCCTGACAGGTGCGGTGCCTGATCTGGCTACGATCATCGGCGGCATCGTCATCTTTGCAGGACTGTTTTTATTTACTTTTGGAGGAAGAGAAAGGGAACAAGAAGATGAAATTAGTAATTCAGCGAGTGAGTGAGGCGTCGGTTGCAATAGACGGTGAAACGAAAGGACAGATCGGCAGGGGATTTATGGTCTTAATTGGCGTGGGCCAGGAAGATACAAAGGAAACTGCGGATAAATATATCAAAAAAATGATTGCCTTGCGTATCTTTGAGGATGAAAACGGCAAGACCAATTTATCATTAAAGGACGTGGACGGACAGCTGCTGTTGATTTCCCAGTTTACCCTCTATGCTAACTGCAAGAAAGGCAACAGGCCCAGCTTTATCGAGGCAGGGGCGCCGGATCAGGCAGAGGCGCTTTATGAGTATATTGTAGAAGAATGCAAGAAGGCGGTTCCGATAGTGGAGACTGGTGAGTTTGGCGCAGATATGAAGGTATCGCTGACCAACGATGGTCCCTTTACCGTCATATTAGATGAGTCTATACTATAACATGACGATACCTTTAAAACATCACTGACAGTCATGTTTCAACGAACGCATCCTTGCAGCGAAGCTGAAAGATTGATGCATTTATTATAGTATATGTTTATTATCAAAACGCAACTAGTCCGAGTTCGGACTAGTTGCGTTTTACGTTATGTAGTATACACTGCAAAAAACCTGTTTGGACTACAGCAAAAAAAGATTTTGGCACTTTAGACATGTTCGATCCGGTGTTATGATTTTAACAAACATTACTAATTGGTGGTGACTGACCCGCATGGTATACTGATGATATGAATATTACAATAAACAGAAACAGCGAAACCCCAATCTATTTGCAGATTGCGGGAACTATCAAGAATATGATAGAAAAAAACGAACTGGTCAAAGGCTATAAGCTGCCAGGAGAGAGGCAGCTCGCCAGTGAACTGGGCGTTCACAGGAATACCGTCGTAAAAGCCTATGGCGAACTAGTGTCAGAGGGACTTTTAACTGCATCCAGACAGGCGCCAAAAGGTTATTTTGTCCAGAGCGCAGTGAACTCCTGGAACTTTAACAACCGATTCTTCCCTCTGGAAAAGATGATCCGCTACCATTACAATGAGAGAGAAAAGCGCTTTCAGGAGATATTTAACGACTCCGTGGACAAGGGCTACATTTCCTTTGGCGGCATTGTCATGGACAAGAAGGTCAATCCGGCAGGTGACATGGGCTCCATCGTAAAGCATATGCTGCAGTTTGATGAGGATGGGGAAATCATGTCCTTTTATCACGACGACAGCGAGCGGCTGAAAAAGAATATCTGTCATATTCTCGCCGCGGAAAACATGTACGTCAATGCGAAGAACGTACAGATTGTAGCGGAAACCAATCAGGCCTTGTACTATCTGATGACGCTCTACCTTTCCGAAGGCGACAGTGTCATCGTAGAGGAACCCATCGTGCCTGACAACGCCTCCATCTTTCGAAACGGCGGATTGAATATGGTTACCGTGCCCATGGAGGCGGATGGTATGGACATGGACAAACTGGAAATGCAGATAAAAAAGCATAAGCCGAAGTTCATCTATACCATGCCCAACTTTCACAATCCCACGGGAGCGGTCATGTCCCTTTCGAAACGGGAGCGGCTGCTGGAGATTGCCCAGCGTTACGGAGTGCCCATCATTGAAGAAGATTCGCAGAGAGACTTCCGCTATACCCAGGAACGACTTCCCAGCTTGTATTCTCTCGACCAGTACAAGTCCGTAGTCTATGTGGATTCTTTCACTTTGACCTTCCCCTATGGCGTCAAAGTCGGTTACGTGGTCGGACCCTATGACCTTGTGGATATGCTGGGACGGCTGATCACGATGACGGAGACTTTTGTCAGCAATATGGGCGCCTACATGATCAGCGAATATATCGAGCGGGGATTCTTTGCAGAACATACGAAGCGGCTGGCGGCTTATTACAGCCAGAAACTGGATTTGCTCTGCAGCCAGTTGGATCAGATTGAGCAAAAAGGAATTACCTATCAAAAGCCCCAGGGAGGGATTCTTCTCTGGTGTACTTTAGATGAGAATATAAATGAAAGAAAGCTTTTTCTCGCGGCAAAGGAGAAAGGAGTTTTGATGATGCCTGGGTTTCTGTTCTATCCTTACGGGTATCAGGGACGGGGTCATATCAGACTTTGTTTTTCCAATGTCAGCGATCAAGAAATCGTCGACGGCGTCAGACTCCTCGGAGAAGCCATCGACCAAGTAAAAACAAAGGAGAATTGCGATGAGTAAATACGTAGAGTACCGCAGAGAATTTCACAAGTACCCGGAACAGGGTTTTAGAGAAATCAGAACCAGCGCCAGGATTGCGGAAATTCTGACAGGGATGGGCTACCAGTGCCTTATGGGACCCGATGTCGTCAAAATAGAGACCATCGGCACGGAAACCGCAACGGAAGAAGAAATGAAAGCGGCCATGGAGAGAGCCGTCAGCCAGGGCGCAAAACCGGAATTCGTGGAGCGAACAAAGGGCTATCCGGGTGTCATTGCCGAATTTGATACGGGTAAAGACGGCCCGGTGACGGCCTTCCGCTTTGATATCGACTGCCTGCCTTATGATGAGCCGAGGAAAGAGGGTTACAGACCTTTTGAAGAAGGTTATATCTCCTGTAACGCCGGATCTGTCCATGCCTGCGGCCACGATTCCCACACGGCCATGGGTCTTGGAATTGCAGACCAGCTGATGGCAAGAAAAGCACAGTTCGAGGGAAAGATCAGGCTGATTTTCCAGCCGGCAGAAGAGACGTTTAACGGCGCCCAGTCCATCATCGACAAAGGCCATCTGGACGACGTAGAGTATTTTATCGCCATGCACGTGGCTCTCAGTGCGGAGAACAGGCCTCTGCCGTCCAATACCATCGCCTGCGGCTGTAAGGACTTCCTCAGCGACAGGCAGCTGGACGTTACCTTCCACGGAAGAGCCGCCCACCCTTGCGGTGCAGCCCAGGAAGGAAAGAATGCTTTGCTTGCGGCCTGCACAGCGGCACTGAATCTCCACGCCATCGCACCCCATGAAGAAGGGCTCTGCAGAGTCAACGTCGGTGAACTCTATGCGGGCGTTGCGCCCAATACCATCGCTCCCAACGCATTGATGAAAGTGGAATACAGGGGGCAGACGCCGGCCGTAGCCGCTTATGCAGGGAAAAGAGTCTTCGACATTTTAGATGGAGCGGCAAAAGCCTACGATATGACCTATACTTACCTGGATTACGGAGAAGTGCCTGCCGGAAAAAGTGACGATGCCATGATGGCGGTCATCGAAAGAGCCGCTAAGAAAGTACCATGGTTTGAAAAAATCTATTTTGAGGGCAACGTGGGCGGCACCGACGACGCCGCGGCCATGCTCACAAAAGTGCAGCAGAACGGCGGGATGGGCACCTACATCGGCGTTGGAAGCGATACTACCCAGCCGGTACATAACGCCGAATTTGATATCGATGAGGATTGCATCGATGCTGCAATCGACTTATGCATGTTTGCTTTAGAAGAACTGCACGGCATAGGATAAACGTTATTGCTGAACAGGAAAAGGAGGTATGTATGGAAAAGAAAAAACGCAAATTATCTGTGCCCCATACTTATGTCATCATCGGAATTATATTAGTCATTGTCACTCTGATGACCTATGTCATCCCCGCCGGTCAGTATGACCGCGTGATGGATGAGGCATCAGGTCAGGAAATCATCGTTACAGGGTCTTATCATCACGTGGAGCAGACTCCTGTGGGTCCGTTCAAGATGGTTACGGCTTTGGCAGAAGGAATGGTCGATGCTTCTGATATCATTTTCTTCTGTTTCTTCGCTTACGGCCTTGTCTACATGATGATCAAAACAGGCGCTTTTTACGGAGGAGTCAGTGCCCTGAAAAGAGTCATGAGGGGAAAAGAGATTTTAATTCTCCCGGTATTTATGATCGTCTTTGGAATCTGCGGCTCCACCTTTGGCATGTATGAAGAGGTATACGGACTTCTGCCAGCCTTTATCGGCATCGCTATCGCCATGGGCTATGACGGCCTGGTGGGCGGAGCGACAGTCGTATTGGGCGTCGTCACTGGGTTTGCGGCAGCGACACTCAATCCGTTTACCATCGGTATTGCACAAGGCATCGCCGGACTACCCATCGGATCAGGGGTCTGGTACCGCATTATCTGCCTGGTGCTGTTCGAAGCGCTGGCAATCTGGTACGTCATGCGTTACGCCCACAGGGTCAAAAAAGATCCGAGCCGGTCTATCGTCAGAGATGTTCACTTCAACGTGGACGAGGGGATGACCAGTGAGAAGATGGAGAAGCTGCCGTTTACGGGCAGACATAAACTGATTATGCTGGTCTTTGCCTGCACCATCGGCCTTTTGGTCTATGGGACGACCCAGTTCGGATGGTATCTGTCGGAGCTTTCCGCCCTGTTCATCATCGCCATGTTCGTCGTCGGACTTTTAGGCGGATTTGGACCCAGTGAAATCTGCAGGAAATTTGTAGAGGCGGCCAGTGAAATCCTCTTTGGCGCGGTGGTCATCGGTGTGGCCCGCTCCCTGGTGGTCGTGATGAACGAAGGCAACATCATCGACTCCCTGGTATACTACATGTCCAGTGCGCTGACGGACGTACCTAACGGCATCGCGGCTGTGGGCATGGTCATCGTGCAGAACATTCTCAACTTCTTCATTCCATCAGGTTCAGGACAGGCGGCAGTATCCATGCCGATTATGGCAAACCTGGCGGACTCCATCGGCATGCACAGACAGATTGCCGTACTGGCATTCCAATTTGGAGACGGATTCTCCAATATGTTCTGGCCGACGGTCATCGCCACAGAATGCGGCATCATGGGCATTCCTCTCCAAAAGTGGTACAAATTTGCCTGGCCGTTATTCATCATGATGTTCGCATTGCAGGTCGTACTGATCGTCGTGGCTACCATGATCGGATACCAATAAAGCTTTGATTGAATTTTAAAAACACATGTGATATACTAAATGCCAGGGAATGAAGTTCTCCCCTGGTATTTGCCAAAACCACTGTCAAAGTTGATGACTTCTGCATAGTTGCAGAAGTCTTTTTTGGTTATATGGAGGTATCATATATGTTACTAAATTGTTTTGCCGTAGGTGCCGGCGGCTTTATCGGCTCTGTATTTCGGTATCTGTTCAGTCTGATTCCTTTTTTGCACAGGGAAACGCTGCCTCTGCAGACGTTGCTCGTCAATGTGGTCGGCGCGATCATCATCGGCATCGTCGTCAAATCGTCGGAATCTTATGGAGCCTTCAGTGAACAGACCATGTTGTTTCTGAAAGTAGGCGTCTGCGGCGGTTTTACGACCTTTTCCTCCTTTGCACTGGAGTCCTTGAACCTGATGCAGGAGGGAAAGAGCATGATGAGTTTCGTGTACATAGCGGCCAGTGTCGTGTTATGCCTCCTGGGCGTCTATATCGGAAAATGGATTGCCGGCTGTTTTGGCGCATGAAAAGGGGCGGATATCGTGAAAAATTGTTGCTGGCCATCGACGGCTCTGCGCGCAGCATGAAAGCAGCGGAACAGGTCAATGCGATTTTAAAGCACGGCTGGAACCGGGGAACCAGCAAAAAGCCCACTATGACATCAATGCATATGAAACCATTAAATTATAAATACACAGAGGAGTGATGATTAAGATGACAGAAGAAGAAAAAATCTTCGCGGGACAGATTTTTGATCCGCGAAAAAAAGAATTAAAAGACATCAAACACAGAGCGCACGAAGCTTGCCGAAGATATAACGCTTTGGACGAGTATGACCCTGGCCGCTCGCCCATCATCAAAGAACTGATCGGATCTATCGGAGAAACTTACTATTTTCAGGGACCGATCCAGTTCAACTACGGCAGCCACACCTTTATCGGTGAAAACTTCTTTGCCAACTTCAATCTGACGGTCATGGACGACGCCCGCATCTATATTGGTGACAACGTCTGCTTTGGACCGAACGTGTCACTGATGGCGACCAACCATCCGCTGATTGCGGCGGAGCGCATGGGTGTCAATGAAGATGGATCTACGACTATGGCGGAATTTGCAGAGGAAATCCACATCGGCAATAACGTCTGGATCGCCTGTAATGCCGTAGTCATCGGCGGCGTTCACATCGGTGACAATGTGGTCATTGGTGCCGGCAGCGTGGTGACAAAGGACATTCCGGCCGGCTATCTGGCCTACGGAAATCCATGCCGTGCCGTCAGACCCATTACAGAAGCGGATTCCGTATACAGAGAAGGACTGTCGCTTTAACGAAGAAACGGCGTAAAGTATTGCTCACTGAATGCTTTACGCCGTTTAAAAACAGATTTAGAGAGTAAATTTACCGCAGCTCCTGTTTTACACCCTGCGCACCGGCCTGATGTACTTCCAAAATTGCTCTGGGTTAAAATAAAAGTAGATCATTCTGCCGGGAGAAGTATCAAAACAGTAGCTGGTGCCTGTAAAATCAAAGGCAGCCATTGCCTTTTCCATCTTTTCTTCCACGCTGCGGTTTTCCTGTTCATAATCAAAAGGTCCGTGCTCAAAGACGATGTATTCGCCTGCGGGAACATCGGCCAAAAGCATCTGTGGCGGTACTGCGCCTTTGTAGTCAGAAGGAAGACGTACGCCCCAGCACTCTGTACGAGGAATGCCCCAATCGCACAGTCGTCCTTGCGGGTCGTTCATGTAGGCCATAACCTGGCCGCTGCTGCAGTTGACTTCACTGCCGCCGTCATCATCCAGCTTCCCTTTGATGCTGTCCAGCAGGCCGCAGATCGTTTCATAGTCCTGGCCTGGAATCAGATTCTGTTTCTGCCAGAAATCCCAGTATCCATTGCTTTCATAGTTTTTAATATGCAAAAACTTGTGCGCGGGGATCGTTACAAAATAAATTTTAATGTCTTCTGTTGATTTCAACATGCCAATTTCTCCTAATCCTAAAAAATAGCGGTCGAATGGGTTGATCTTTGTACGCAGGACGAGGGGCTTAGGCCTTTTTCGGTATTCGCTCGGCGTAATACCGTAGGTCCCTTTGAAAGCCCTGGTAAACGCTTCATGTGATGAAAATCCATAATCTAAAGCGATGTCCAAGATATTTCTTTCGTTATCCCGCATCTCTTTGAGGGCGAAGGCTAACTTCCGCTGCCGCAGGTAATCACGAAATTGCATACCCGATATCTCTTTAAATTTTCTGGTCATATAAAATTCCGAATACCCCAGCTTTTGAGAAAGTATGCGTAAAGTCAGCGCTTCGTCATCATGGTTTGTAATACACTTGTCGATTTCATCAACGACGATTTGAATTTGCTTCTGCCATTGGTACATCAATCTGTTCACCTCATTTCACCCGTCTTGAACATATTATAAAGAAAGAGAGCGGCGGCTGCTTGATTTTACTTGTCAAACTTGATACAAAAAAAACAGCCTGCTACGTCTGCAGGCTGCCTTCTTCTGATACTTGTGATTCTTTCTTGGTCAGCAGGAAAATAGTCACAAAGATACACATAAAACCTACTATATCCATAATTTGCAGAGGCACTCTCAGCCAGACGACCATGAAGACAGTGGCAGCCACCGGCTCGATGCTGGCCAGCATGCTTGCCTTTACTGCACCACAGCGGTTGACGCCTACCAAATACATTGTAAAAGGCAGAATGGTGCCGAAGAGCACGATAGCGATAAAGGCGATGATACATCTGATATCGTAGACCATGGGCGCATTCCAGATGCCGCAGCCGATGCAGAGGATGATGCCGCCCATCAGCATGCCGTAGCCCGTCACAGTGATACTTCCGTATTTGTCGATAATTTTTCCCGGCAGCATGGTGTAGAGCATCAAGGCTACCGCCGACCAAAGTCCCCAGGACAGACCCAGAGGCGTGATCACCATGGTGTCGATACGGCCGTGGGTCGCGATGAAAAAGACGCCGATCAAGGCCATGATGATGGCACAGACTTCTTTTCTCTTTGGCAGTTTTCGGGCGAGAAAACAACTGACGATCATAATCAGCACTGGTCCCAGATACTGCAGGATGGTGGCAGTGCCTGAGTTAGAATAAGAAATTGCCTTCATGTAAGTGAGCTGACAGAACAAAAAGCCCGTGACAGAGAAAATAATCAGCCGCAGAGCAGATGTTCTATCTGTCCAAATAGAAATCATATTTTTCCTGTCAGTAAATAGACCGATTATGACCAGAATCAATCCGGCAGCCAGAAGTCTTACCGCTGTCAGATAAGTTGGATCAGCATCAAAATTGTCAAAAATATATTGCGCGCAGGTTCCGGAAAAACCCCAGAAAACGGCGGCAACGAGCGTAATTATAACACCAATATTTCTTTTCATTTTCCACCTCGTAAAAATTCTACAGATCCCAGTATATCATAAATTGTTGTGAATGCATACGACAAAATCCGACCAGATCAGAGATTTGGAGATTTTCAGCATAAATTCTGTCTAGCAGCTCGATTACATCTCGCTGGACAGAATATCATAGAATTGAAATTTGCTTTATCGATAGGAATTTGATACAATTGCTGTATGAATTTTAACTGAAGGAATAATTATGGAGAAAAAACGAACGACCGAAAACCAGATTGATATTTTTTATTATCCAAACAGGCATACCCACAGTTTTTGTCTGTCTTTATATATCAAAGCGGGAGCTCTTTACGAAAGTGATGAAGACAATGGGATCACACATTTTTTGGAGCACATTCTCTTTCGTAACATAAACCACCTGATGGAAGGGAACCTCTACAAGGAAATCGACAGGCTGGGTCTGTACTTTAACGGCGCCACGTATAAAGAGTTCATGCAGCTCTTTATCATCGGCGCTCCGGAGCACTTTACCGAAGCGGTACAGTTTCTAGTCAAGGTCTTCGAGCCCATATCTCTGCCGGCAGTGGAGATCAAGACAGAACAGCAGCGGGTGAAGGCTGAAATCCGGGAGTCAGAAGATTTTAAGAGTCTGGACTACTTTGCCGGCACCCACGCCTGGAAGGGTACGTCCCTGCGCAATACCATTTTGGGCACCAAAGGCAATGTCAATACCTTTCATAAAAAGAAAATCTGTCACTACCAGAAAGAGCTGTTTACTGCCGGCAATTTCTTCTTTTACGTCACGGGCAGCGTCTTAGAGGAGGATCTGGATCAATTGGCAGCCTGCCTGCAGGAAATTCCTGTTGCGTCTCCTTTGTTGAAAAAGGAAAATTTAGCGCCGATACCAGAGGACTTCGGCCAACGTCATGTTTTGATCAACGTAAAGAACAGCCGCTATTCGATGGTGCAGTTTTCCTATGATTTTGTGACATCAAAATATACGGCCGCAGAACTGGCTCTGCTCTATGACGTACTGTCTTCCGGCGAGAATTCTCTCATGCACCAGGAGCTGTCAGAAAAAAGAGGGCTGATCTACAGTTTTTCTGCCACCCTAGAGAAATACAATAACATCGGACGGATTTACCTCACCTATGAGGTGAGCAGCCGCCATATCTATGACTCAATATCCATCGTGAAAGAAGGTCTGGCTTCACTGGCAGACACCATGGAAGCGCGTCTGGCTTACGTTTTGCCGGAGTACGTGGATAACGCCTATATGATTTACGACGACAACGAGAGCTTTAACTGGCAGAGAGCTTATGAAAACCATATCATGAATGGTGATTCCGTCGCGATTGAGGACACAAAAACGTCTTACCAGGCCGTCACCGGAGAGAGATTGTCAGAAATTGCAGCGGAGATTTTCATTCCGCAGAACCTGGTGCTCTCTATCAAAGGCGACAAAAAGCGGATTGATATTGAGAAAATACGCAAAATAATATTGTTATGAAAGAGTTACAGTTACCAGCAATAAAAAAGCCAAATAAGGTCATCAGCTATTGGAAGGCAGAATGGAGGATCGTTCTGCTCATTGTGATTACAGGCATTATCTACAACGGCTCGATGGAACTGGGACCGATTCTCCAAGGCAAGGTCATCGATCTGATTGTGGCGGAGCAAGAGCAGACAATCATCGTCAGGTGGATTTTGATTTTTATTCTCACCATCGCAACTATCCAGTTCTGCCGCTGTCTGAAGCGGTATTATGTCAGATTGTTCGCGAATCGAACCAGCGCCTCTATGCGAAATATCGTCTATAGAAACATCCTCAGCGAGGACATCACGCAGCTAAAGGACCAACGCACCGGCGATTTGATGACAAAAGCCATTTCTGATGTGGGGGAATGTGTGGAAGGCATGAGAAAGTTTACCACGGAAGTCTTCGATACGGGAATCTTGATGAGCGCGTATTTTATCACCTTGCTCTATTACGATGTCAAACTGACCCTGACCGCCTCTGTTTGCATCCCGGCGGCGATGCTCATTGCGGAGAGGATGAAGACGACGATCTATCGTTATACAAAGCGTTACCGGAAACAGCTCTCGGAGATCAGTCAGCAGACTTTAGAAAATGTGGAAAACGAGCTGTTATATAGAATGCATGGCGTGCAGGAGATAAAAAACGAGGCTTACGACGAGATGCTTTCTGACTTGCAGAAGAAAGCGATTCGCGCTAACGTATTAGAAAATTCTATGCAGCCCCTTTATAAGACGATCGGATTGATTGGTATTGTACTGGTCGTCTATTTCGGCGGGCAGATGGTGATCCAAGGGGATTGGACCATAGGGCGATTTTCTGCCTATCTGACGATTTTTACTGCGTTTTCTGTCAAAGTCAGCAAAGCTGCTAAGCTTTTTAACTCTGTGCAGAAAGCGCAAGTTTCCTGGCAGAGAATCCTGCCTTATCTCAACCCGGTGGAAAAAGGAAAGGCGGCGAGATTCACAGACGAACAGGAAAAGGTGACCCTGCAAGTAAGAAATCTTTCCTCTGGCATCATAAAAAGAGCGGACTTCGAGGTGCAGTCGGGAGATATCGTCGGTATTACAGGTCCGGTAGCCAGTGGAAAATCTACCATCGGCAGACTGCTGCAAGGATTGTTCCCCTACGAGGGCAGTATTACGATAAATGGAACGGAACTTGCCAATATAGAGTCAGCGGCCGTCAGCCGTTATATTGTCTACATGGGCCATGACAGCAGGCTTCTTTCCGATACGATCTACAACAATATCACCCTGGGAGAAGATGGAGACGTCAGACAGGTTTTAGCTGACGTCTGCTTTGAGCAAGACCTGGCCTCTATGCCAGAAGGTTTCGAGACGTTGGTCGGCGCCTCCGGTGTCAGACTCAGCGGCGGCCAGCAGGCCAGATTGGCTTTGGCGCGGATGCTGTACAATCGGAGCCGCATATTGGTCTTAGACGATCCTTTTGCGGCGGTAGATGTGGCCACGGAACGGCAGATTATTGAAAACCTGAAAAATCGTTACAGTGACTGCGCCATTATCTTGATTTCACACAGGATTGCTTCTTTTGACCAGCTGACCAAGGTTCTCTTTGTATATGAGGGGACGACCACCTTTGACAGCCACGATCGCTTGCTGGCAGATTCAGAAAAATACCGGGAGATTTTCACACTCCAGAAGGAGGGCGGGAATGCTGAAATTCGATAAAAAACGTGGAAATGACGGAATCAAAGATTCCTATTCCCACATGTCGCCCTCAAGGGGCGGCTCTTCGCAAGGTACGTTCTTTGAAACATACGGAAATCCGTCCTTCGGACGATATTTCCTATGTTATAAAAAATATATAGCGGCTCTAGCCCTGGTCATCGCCGCGGTAGTGGCTGCCAGCCTGCTGCCGCCGCAGGTTTTGCGATTGATCGTAGACGATTATTTGATGGCAGGCAAGGCGGAGGGACTGCTTGCCATGGGCGGTATCTACCTAGGGACTTTCGCCCTGGTGGGATTCTTTGACTTTCTGAAAGGCTGGCTTTTGACCACGGTAGGACAGATGATTGTCAAAAATGTGCGCAGCAAAATGCAGCAAAAACTGACCAAGCTGCCGGCCAGTTACTTTACAAAGAACAGCAGCGGTCAAATAACGTCAAAATTTATCAATGACGTGGACAATATCAGCGCCTTGTTTACAAATGGCGTGATCAGTATGGCCATCGACTGCTTTAAAATCGTCGGTATTATTATATCTATTTGGTTTTTCAGCGTAACGATGGGAATCTTCGCCCTGGGCCTGGTTCCAATCATCGGCCTGCTGACCCGGTTCTTTAAAGTGAGGATGCTTCGCTCACAGAAAGCAAATCTGAGGGAACTGGGCAAAGTCAACAATCACATCAGTGAAAGCATCAGGAATATTTTAATGATCAAAGCCTTTCACAAAGAGAAATACATGGAAAGGCGGTACAGAACGTATTTAGCTGAGAATTATCAGACCATGAACCAGGTGAACTTTTACGATTCCTGTTATTCTCCGATTATTCAGATTATGACCGCATGCTCCATCGGTTTTATTCTCTATCTTGCCATGGGCGGCAGTGGAAATGTTCTGGGTATTTCTATCGGTCAGGTCACAGCCTCAGTAAACTTGATAACCAATCTTTTCTCGCCGATTGACAGTTTGGGTACGGAATTAGCAGCCATACAAAAAGGTATGTCAGGGATAGACAGCGTCAAGGCATTTCTGCAGCAGCCTGAAGAAGCAGAAAAAGAAATGTTTCCAGAACTTTTAAACAGAGATATCGAACTGGAGTTTCAACACGTCACCTTTGCTTATGAGAAAGGGCAGGATGTAATCAAAGATTTCAATCTGCGGGTTGGCAGTGGAGAAAACGTGGTGGTGACAGGCCGTACTGGTGCGGGAAAGTCCACCTTGTTTAAGCTGGCGGCAGGTATTTTGCAGCCTGTTTCAGGCCGTGTGCTGGTGGGCGGCGTGGAACCCTTTCGCATCACGGGGACGGAGAAGCGGAAAATTTTCGGTTATGTGCAGCAGGACTTTTCATTTATAAGAGGCAATATCTGGGATCAGATCAGCTTGGGCGATCCCTCGATCAAAAAAAAGGACATTGCAGAGGTCATAGAATTTGTCGGCTTGACTCAGGCGGTAACCAATCTGGAGCGAGGCTTTGAGACTTTGGCAGATGCGGAGCTTTTCTCCCAGGGACAGCGGCAGCTTTTAGCCATCGCCAGAGCTATGGTCTGCAACCCGAAGATTTTGCTGCTGGACGAGGTCACAGCAAATCTGGACACCGTGACAGAAGAAAAAATTGTAAGCGTGCTGAAGAAGGCGGGCGGAGACAGGACGATGCTTTCCATCGCACACAGACCGAGAGTTCTCAGCGAAGCAGAAAGGAAGATTGAACTATGACTTTTAAACAGGCGTTTTTTAAAATTTACGACAGAAAGATAAACGCTGGCGAGATTACTTTCAGCCAGACAGGAATAAAAAAGGACGACTTTACAAGGCTGTGCACCGAGGAGGGCTTTGTCTTTGATGAAGAGACCTTAGAGAAGATCAGTGTGACCATGAAACTGACAGAGGCAGAAAAGACCATGCTTTCTGACACTTTAGAGAAAGACATCGTATCAAAATAGTATTTTAATATTAGGAGGTAATCCATCGTGAAGAAATATGCAGGACTGTTGATTATTATGGCGGGCACCTGCTGGGGCGCCATCGGCATTTTCATCAGAAAATTAAATGCCATCGGCATTGAATCCATGCAGATCGTAGAAATCAGAGCGATTGTGGCGATGCTTCTGATTGGAATCGGCGTATTGATTTACGATAAACGTCTATTTAAAATCAGGCAGAAGCATATATGGTGCTTCCTGGGCACCGGCATCGTGGGAATTATCTTTTTCAATTTGTGCTATTTTATTACTATAGAAGCCTCCTCTCTTTCTGTGGCGGCGGTACTGCTTTATACAGCGCCCATCTTCGTCATGATTTTCTCCGCCGTTCTTTTTCAAGAAAAGATCACGAGAATCAAAGTGATTTCTCTGACCATGGCCTTTACAGGCTGCGTTCTGGTCAGCGGCATCTTTGACGGCAGCGCCGTGCTTACGGCCAAGGGATTTCTGATCGGTATCTGCGCAGGCTTGGGATACGCCCTCTATACGATTTTCAGCAGATATGCTCTAAACTATGGTTACAACCCGTTGACGGTGCAGTTCTATACCTTTCTGTTCGCCGTCATAGCAGGTGCCTTTTTTACGGATTTCAGGCAGGTGGAAATCGCCGTTGTGACTGAGGGGACCGGAGCTATGGCTGTGATTGCCGGTATTGGCTTGATTTGTACGGCTGTACCGAACGTACTATACACATCGGGTCTCAGATACATAGATAATGGGAAAACTTCCGTCATGGCCTCTATTGAACCGGTCATGGCTATCGTCTTTGGAATCCTGCTGTTTCACGAGGTGCCGACGCCTCTTGCGGCAGCAGGAATGCTTCTGTCCCTGAGCGCGATTATTTTAGTAAATTATGAGAAAAAGGGTGCGTGACCGAATGAAAGATTCCTACCCACACATACCGCCGAAAGGGCGGCAATAATCAATGTACTTTCTATATATGAAAAAAGCGATGCATCTTATGATTCATCGCTTTCAATGTTTTTGTCCAAAAGAAAACGCAGAAATTCATCGGTATATTTGTTGAAGGTGCGGGATGGGTTGTAGACGACATAGATACTGGTTTTGAATGTACCGCCTTCAATCCACTTTTTCCTGATGAGTTCCTGAGGAAGATCTTCGGTCACGATGGAGTCTGGCAAAATGGAGACACCCATGCCGTTCATAGCCATCAACAGTGACGTGCGGTTATCGTCACAGATAAATTTATAGTGAATGGTTTCCCTGAAGGTGCTCATATTCATGTCGATATATTTCTTCCACCTGCGCACCGTTATGAGGGGAAGTTCTGCCAGTTCAGGCAAGGTAATCGTATGATCCTCACGCTGAAAAAAATCAGGTCTGCCTACGGCGACCAGATGATCGTTGGTCAATTTGATATAGTCTAATGGTTTGTTCATATCAAAGGGTGTGCGGATAAAAGCTAAATCGATGATGTTGTTTTCTAAGAGATTGAGCAGCTCAAAGCTGTTTTTTTCTGTAATTTCAAAGTAGACCGGTTTTTCTTCATAGAAATTTTTAATCAAGTTCAGTGAATATTGGACCGACGAGGTAATCATGCCCAAACGGATGGTCTCGCTGCCTGCGTCCATCAATTCCCGCATGATCAGATCATTATATGCTACCAATGATGTCGCATGGGTGTAGAGCAGGCGGCCTTCATTGGTCAGCTCGACACCCCTCGTCGAACGATCAAAGAGCTGCACATTGAGTTCATCCTCCAATAGTTTAATCTGCTTGCTCAGCGGGGGCTGAGACATATGCAGTTCTTTCGCAGCTTTACATATGGAACCATTTTCTGCGATGGTTATAAAATTTTTCAATGTTTTAATGTCCATACTATCTCACCACACGTCTTTTTCTGTATTCATCATATTATATCATCAACTACTTTTGTCCGGTCATACTGAATGGGTATGACTGACATACGTAAACAGTATTTTCTGAATTTTTAGATTTGTGCTATGCTTTTGGTAGAGAAAGGATGGAACGTATGACCAGCTTTTTACTATCAGTAGCACCGATTATCGTGCTGTTCGTTTGTTTATTAGTCGTAAAATTATCCGCAAAACTAGCGAGTATGATTACTTTTTTCGCTGCCTTTGCAGAATTTCTTTTCTGGGTGAAACCAGGGTCCATTGGCATGGCAATCACCATTGAGAAAGGTGTAATGATGACAGTCTTTGTCGGACTGATCGCTTTTGGAGCGATGCTTTTATATAACCTGGTGGACGTATCCGGCGGTTTCAGCATCATCAATCGTTGGCTGTCAAATGTGTTTCGCGATCGTTTCGTCCTGTTTTTGATGATCAGCTG
>ERZ791934.998-NODE-998-length-31746-cov-3.581585_pt1 | contig 31746 bp, 27 predicted proteins | sample MGYA00510125_ERZ791934 | MGnify/ENA primary metagenome ERZ791934 (study PRJEB30046, sample SAMN00993240) | human gut metagenome | study: EMG produced TPA metagenomics assembly of the A metagenome-wide association study of gut microbiota in type 2...
CAAGGGGAGCAGAGCAGTCGCAGGACGTCTGTCTGGTACAGCAGGATTTACTTATATCGAGTGGCCGGGTTACTGCCACGAAATACATAATGGCGGTCCAGAGACTACCGGCGATGAAGTTATAGCAAAGATCATTGAATTTATTTTAGAATAGGAATAGACGGGAAATGAGAGCAATAAATGAGGAAAAAACCAAGGAACTGATGCAGGAACTGCTTCCTGATGATCCGCAAGAAACATTGAAGATATTGGAAGAGTTTGACGTTTTGATGATGCGATATGATTCCGCTATCAGAGAAGTGAGGACGAAGCTGGAGATTCTCAATGACGAGTTATCTCTGCTGGCAGAACAGAGCCCAATTTCTTCGGTATCGTCAAGAAGAAAAAAACCGTTCAGCATTTTGGAAAAATTGAAGCGACAGGGAGACGCCATTTCTTTAGGATCGATTCAAGAGAATCTTAATGACGTTGCGGGAATCAGGGTCATCTGTTCTTTTGTAGATGATATTTACAAAGTTGCGAGAATGCTGGTTCAACAGGACGATATTAAGCTAATCAGAGTCAAAGACTACATTCAGAATCCCAAACCAAACGGGTACAGAAGTTATCATATGATCGTGGAAGTACCCGTATTTTTCTCCAATGAGAAAAGACCGATGCGGGTTGAGGTGCAGATTAGAACTGTGGCGATGGACTTCTGGGCCAGCCTGGAACATCAGATGAAATACAAACAGGATATCGACAATGCAGATGAAATAATGACTGAGTTGAAGGAATGCGCGGATACCATCGCAGAGACTGATATGAAAATGTTAAAAATCAGGGAGAAAATTAGAAGATTACAAAAATAAAACAAAAAAATGACCAAAGAAAGAGGTTTGAATTGAAGTAGTATTAGATTTAGTCTAATACTAAGGAAATTGCCTAAATATATTCATAATTATCAGGAAATTTTTCATATTCTTTTCTAATGGGGACGGATATACTGTAATTATCAAATAAAAGTAAAATTGTTTTTTTAGGAGGTAATTATGAATTCCATAGAGAGAGTTACAATGGCATTAAACCATCAGGAACCTGACAGGGTGCCAGTATATCCGTTAATTAACAGCGTATCCATGCAGACCCTCGGTATTGATTACGAAGAATGGTCCAAGGATGTGGACAAATGTGCAGAATCCATCATCAGAGCAACGGACGAAATCGGTGTCGACGCAATTTGCACTTTGATTGCCCTTTCTGTAGAAGCGGCAGACTGGGGGCAGAAGGTGGTTTACAGCCCGAAAAACGCGGCACATCCAGATATGGATGACAGACTGCTTAAAAGTGAAGATGATTATGACAAGGTAGAGATTATCGATCCTAGAGAAACACCTAGAATGAGCGAACACATAGAGCTGGCGAAGAAGCTCTATGAAGCGAGAGGGCAGGAAAAACCGATTATCGGCTTCGTATTTGGCCCCCTGGGCGTACTGAGCATGATGAGAGGCCAGGAGCAGATGTTCTATGACATGATTAAATGCCCTGACAAGATGAACCAGGCTCTGCACAACATTACAGAAACCCTCAAGGAGTTTGCCATTGCATTGATTGAATCTGGTTGCCACGCGATTATGTTTGACACCTTATATTCATCAAAGACAATTCTCAGCCCTAAGATGTGGGATAAGGTGGAAGGCCCTCTCGTAGAAGAGTTGGCACAGACTGTGAGAGATCACGGCGCCATGGTTATGGTACATAACTGCGGAGAAGGTCTCTATATGAAAGAGCAGATAAAGAGGATGCAGCCGGTTGCTTTTTCATTGGATCATTTCCCGCCTGACTGCAAGACGATGGAGGAGATGAAGGAAAAGTACGGCGCCCAGACCACATTTATCGGTATGATTGAACCGGGCTGGCTTTTAGCTGCCACAGAGGATCAGGTCAGAGAGGAATGCAGAAACCAGATTGATGGTTTGGCCAAAGGCGGCGGATTTATTTTGGCGACTGGCTGTGAATATCCGTCAGCTTTGAACTTTGATATGGCAAAACTGATCGTTGAAGAAGCCCAGAATTACGGCAAATACCAGAAATAATATCGATCTATTTAAGCGTTCTTCGGATACTTTTCTTGAGAACGCTTTTTGACTTGAAGGAGGAAAATATGATTGCAATCGGTATCGACACTGGCGGCACCTGTACAGACGCTGTCATCTATGATGCGGCCAGTCATCAGGTCTTATCTTATGGAAAAACCCTCACCACGAAAAAAGACCTGAAGGTGGGAATTCTGGGAGCGCTGCGTTGTCTGGATCAGGAGTTATTGAAGAAAGCAGAGCACATTTCCCTCTCCACGACCTTGGCGACCAACGCCTGCGTGGAAGGTAAAGGCGGTCGGGCAAAACTGGTTTTTATCGGCGTGAAACCTGCGTTTGTGGAGAAAATGCAGGGAACCTATGGACTGCCGCCCGTCTCTGAAATTTATTTTCTGCCAGGTGACGCATCAGAAACAGTTGGCGAGGAAAAGAAACCCGATTGGGAACGATTTCGGGCAGACGTCAGAGAAATGTTTTGTGAATTTGACAGTGTTGCTGTGGTGCAGATGAATCCGAAATACAATGACGGGAAATACGAGCTGCTGGCAGAGAAGATTATCAAAGAGGAACTAGACGTTCCATGTGTGAGAGGCTATGACCTTTATCAGGAAATCAACGTGCAAAAAAGAGGCGCCACTGCCTTGCTCAATGCCAGACTGCTTCCTGTAATGAACGCATTCTTTGCATCTATCGACCGTTCTTTAGAGGAACTGGGTCTGAAGCTGCCAATATTGGTGGTCAAAAGCGACGGCAGCATTATGAGCAGGGAATACGCTGTGAGCAGACCTGTTGAGACATTGCTCTGCGGTCCGGCGGCCAGCATCATCGGCGCAATGGAGCTTTCCAGTCAAAAGGACGCGCTGATTGTGGATATGGGCGGCACGACCAGTGACGTGGCTCTGGTCAAAAACGGTGCGCCCGTAACCAGCGCGGCAGGGATTTCCATCGGTGAATGGCAGACCATGGTCAAAGGTGTAACCATTGATACCTTTGCTTTAGGCGGAGACAGCGCCGTGGAATATGAGGATAATCAGATTTACTTGGACAAGAGGAGAGTGGTCCCGCTCTGTATGGCGGCGGCAAAACATCCTGAGATGGTGACAAAGCTTCACAATTTGGTGTCAACCTATGCGGCGTACAGTTATCCTGCCAACCAGTTTTTTATGCTTCTCAATGAGCCTGAGAATATAGAAAAATACACGGCTGGTGAGAGAAAACTGGTGGAAGCGTTGGCAAACGGTCCTTTGATCTTTGAGGAGGCGGCAGAAGCGGTCGGTGTCAGCCCCTATATTTTCAAAACGAAGCGGTTGGAAGACGAAGGGGTTATCATTCGCTGCGGCGTGACGCCGACAGATGTGATGCATCTCTATGGCGATTATACAGATTATAATGTGCAGGCCTCAAAGATGGGAATTGACTATTTACATATTGTAACGAGAAAGCCGGCAGAAGAGATCTGTCAGAGCATCTATGACTTGGCAAAGTGCAGGCTTTACGACAATCTGGTGAGGATCTTCATGAAATATGAAACTGGCAAAGAGCCTTCGCCTGCCAACAGAGCAGCAATGGAAAAGCTGACCAGGTATATCTTCGAATCATCGAGGCAAAAAGGCGGTTTTCAATTTCTGAAAGCTGACTTCGCTGCGAAAATCAATTTGATCGGCATCGGTGCGCCGACGAGAATCTTTCTCCAGGATGTATCTGATTTGCTTGGAACTGCTGCCGACATACCTGAATATGCAAAAGTTGCCAACGCCATCGGCGCGGCAGTCGGCAGCATTGTATCTGAATATGCGGTAAAAATTGAGCCGTGTGCATATAAGGGCGGATTTGGAAACTTTATGGTGACAGGTGGTGCTGAAGTCGTCACCTTCGAATATTATGATCAAGCGTTGGACGAAGCAAAGAGAATTGCTGAAGAAAGGGCTTACCAGAAAGCGGTAGATCAGGGCGCTGAAGGCAGCATCAAAGTAGAGCTGGCCGTCTTTGAAGACTATTATGATTTAGCCGGCGGCGAGGGTACACGCCTGTTTCTGGAGACAAAAGTCATCGGAAAGGCAGCGGCAGAATAAGGGAAAGAAAAAGCGTAAGGCAATGATAAGAATAACCGTCTTACGCTTTTTCATTTGCAAAATTGGCTATAGATTGTCGATTTCTTCAATGGAAAGTCCTGTGATTTTGCATATCAGGACCGTCTCGATTCCCTCCGCCTTCATTCAGACGTGTTGCCTTTTCGCCCCAGCTTTAGCTGGCAAGGCGAAACGGACAGCGCAAGGAGCCTCGCTCCTGGAGGAGCGAAGCGTTGAACTCCTTTACCCGGGCATGAAGAGATTGGATGAATCCATCATTTCGACATCATACCAAGAGTCGTCCCCCTCAAAAAGCACATCCAGGCGGACGTTCTTTGAAATCATTCCAGTGAAGTGGGTCTTCTGTATTATATAAGGAATACAAACTGATGTAATTAATTTACTGTAAATAAAAGCAAAAAACGGCTGATGATTCTATCAAAAGCCGTTTTTCCTTTTATTATTCTGGCAATCCGGGATTCACCCAGACTGTCTTGTTGTTGGTGAATATGACCATGCCAGGTTTTGCGCCGGCAGGTTTTTTGACATATCTGACTGCCACGTAGTCTACCGGAACGTTTTCGGAAGTGCGTCCTTTACTGTGGTAAGCGGCAATCGCTGCGGCCTCGAAGATACCGCTCTCTGACAATTCTTTGCCGTCAGTCTGCACGATCACGTGAGAGCCGGGGATGTCTTTGGTGTGAAACCAAATGTCTGCCTTTGAGGCAGTTTTTAAGGTTAGATAATCATTCTCTTTATTGTTTCTGCCCACCAGCACGGTGAATCCGTCGGTAGTTTCATATCTGTGGGGTTGGGGCTTGTACTTTTTCTCCTTGAAGGTGGTTTTTCTGCGCCTGATGTATCCCGTTTCAATGAGTTCCGTACGCAGGGCTTCAATCTCTTCGACGCTATCAGTATTATTTAAATAGCTTAGAACGGATTCTAAATACTTGATATCATCGTCTACTTCTTCTAACTGAATCTGCTTCTCCTTGACTGCCGTCTTTGCTTTCCCGTAACGTTTGAAGTACTGCTGCGCGTTTTTTGCCGGTGTATGGCGTTCATCCAGGGGAATCTTCACGGTGGAATTGTCATAGTAGTTGACGACTTCTACTGATTTATCGCCAGTTTTGATCAAGTGCATATTGGCAGTCAAAAGCTCCCCGTAGAGCCGCAAGTCCTCTGAATTTTCGGCTTTCAATAGATCCTCTGAAAGACGCTGCTTTTTCAGATACAATTTGTCCAAAGTGGTGGTGACCGATTTAACCAGATCGTGAGACTTCTGTCTGGCTCTGTTGGAGGATGCCTTGTTGTCAAAGTAGTAAGCCAGACATTGGCTCAAGGTTTGGAAGTCCATGCGCCTGGCTGCGTCTTCGTATTCTGTAAGGTCCGTGATATGGAATTCCTGAGGAACGTCCTTTTCGTCCAGATAGACGCGCGGTACGAAGGTGCCGCTGGCGATAGATTCGAGAATCTGCTGCAGAAATCCATAGCGGTCTTTTTTCGCTGCCAGCTCCGAAGCAATGGCGGGAGAAATACCGCCGACCTTTGAGAGGATAGCTTTGCTGTTTGCATCGATGGCATCTAGCTGGCCGCAGGCGATCGCCTTGAAAGGCAATTTGTCCTGGGCTGGCGGATACTCGTACTCTTTGCCTGGCAGAACCTGACGAACCCTGTTGACGTCGATGGAGACCCGTTTGATGCTGTCGATAATCTTCCCTGTAGTCATGTCGACTAAAATGATGTTGCTGTGCTTGCCCATGATTTCGAATATCAGCTTCTTCGATACCGTGAAGCCCAGTTCGTTGAGGGTTTCGAGAGAGATTTCTATGATCCGCTCAGAGTCTTTTTGAGAAATTTCCACGATTCGGCCTCCCTGCAGATGTTTGCGAAGCAACATGCAGAATGCCAGAGGGACAGGCGGATTCTTTGGATTCTCCTCGATAAAATGCAGCCTTGCGTGGGCGCTTCCCACGGAGGCAAATAGCTTTACATTACCGGTCTTCGTGTGTATATGAAAAACAAGCTCATCATTTTCCGGCTGATAAACTTTTTCTATTTTTCCTAGATAAATCTTGTCCTGCAGCTCTTTTACCATGGCGCAGGTGATGATTCCGTCAAAAGCCATAATTGAGTTCCTTTCATTCGATGGTGGTGAGTTCTTCCACGATGTTCTCTTCTTTTTTAGATATTTTCTATTGTACCCTTATTCGTATTGATTTGTCAACGACCGCGATTTGTGGTAAAATATATGTATTATCATTGCCTTCCGTTGACGAAGGTAACGTATAAAAGATTGGAGAACCACAGATGATAAAAAGCATGACTGGCTTCGGAAGAAGCGAATATAATGACGGAAAGAGGAACATAATCGTTGAAATAAAGTCGGTAAATCACAGATATTCTGATATAACAGTAAAAATGCCCAGACGGTATTCCTTTGTTGAGGACAAGATCAAGACCACAGTCAAAGAAAAAATCAAACGAGGCAAGGTGGACGTCTCAATTATGGTGGAAAACCTGACTGAAAACGATGTGAATATCAAATTAAATACGATGGTTGCTCAGCAGTATTTTGACAATCTGCGCGCACTGCAGGAAGGCTTTGATGTATCGGGAGATATTTCGCTGCAGATGCTGGCGGGAATGCCAGACGTGTTGAAATCCATACCGGATGTAGATGACGAAGAAGAGATGACGAAATGCATCCTAGCTCCTGTAAAGGAAGCATGTGTAAATTTAGAGAAAATGCGCGGCATAGAGGGAGAAAAACTAGCGGCGGATCTGGTCATGCGCGGGGATATCATCAAAGGGCTGGTTGACCAAATTGAAGAAAGAGCAGACCTGGTACCGAAGGCTTATACTGAGAAGCTCAGAGAGCGAATCAAAGAACTCATCGGAGGCAGCGTGGCCATTCCTGAAGACAGAATTTTGGTGGAGGCGGCAATCTTTGCAGATAAGTGCAACATCACGGAAGAGCTGACCCGGCTCAACAGCCACATGGATCAGCTGAAATCCATCATTTCTAAGAGCAGCCAGCCTGACGGCAAAAAGCTGGACTTCCTCGTACAGGAGATGAACAGGGAGGCAAATACCATCGGATCAAAGGCCAATGATATCGAAATTACCAATTTGATGCTGCAAGTCAAAGCTGAAATAGAAAAAATCAGAGAACAGGTACAAAATATCGAATAATTCCGGCTGATTATTCTTGAAGTAACGGAAGAAAAATGCTATAATATTAACTCATATGACAGACGCCGGAAGTGCTGAAGCGCCCTGCATCTGCCGCAAGCTGCCCTGGTCCTTGACAAGGGAAGCCTGCAAGGAGCTTCGCTCCGTTTGAAACGCAACAACAGCTTTGAGGAGAAAACAATGGATAAAGCAGAACATTCAGGAAAACTATTTATTATATCAGGCCCATCAGGCGCTGGTAAAGGAACGATTTGCCAGAGGCTTGTAGAGGAGAGCAAGGTTGAGATCTCTGTTTCTATGACGACCAGGAATCCAAGACCTGGTGAGATTGATGGCAAAAGCTATTATTTTACAGAGAGAGAGGATTTTCTGACCGAGATAGAAAAGGGTGGTTTTCTTGAGTATGCTGAAGTATACGGCAATTTTTACGGAACCCCTAGAGAAAAGGTAATAGAAAAGCTGAGCAATGGCGTCGATGTGGTTTTGGAGATTGATATCCAGGGAGCCCTTAAAGTGAAGGAAGCCTACCCCAATGGGATTTTTATCTTTATCCTGCCACCGTCTATGGCAGAACTTCGCAAGAGAATTACAGGTCGCGGTTCAGAGACAGAAGAAGCCATCAATCTGCGGCTATCCCAGACTTTGAAGGAAGTATCATACATAGATAAATACGACTATTGTGTTGTCAATGGTGATTTAGAAGAGGCAGTAGCAAGAGTGAAAGCCATCGTTATGGCAGAACATTCGCGCGTGTCTCAGAGTATTTACAAACTTATTGAAAAGTACAAGGAGGAAGTTTAATGCTATACCCATCAATCAATGAAATAAGAAAGAAAGCCGACAGCAGATATACTATCGTTGTCATGGCTGCCAAGAGGGCCAGGGACATCATCGATGGAAAACCTGTATTGACAGATTGTGAGATCAACAAACCGGTGTCCATCGCTGCCCACGAAATTGCAGAAGACCTGATCACATATAAGCGCGAGAATATAGAAGAGATGGAAGGTTAACGTACCTTAATCATACAAAGCTAGCGGCATGCTGTAATCAATATATTTATACAGACGCCGCTTTTTTGTTGGCAGGATTTTACGGCAAATAGTAATATTTTGTCGACTGATGTCGCATTTTGTTGGAAAAAGTAGGTTTACTCCCTTAGATTTTTTTCTACTACTATTTTACAATTTAGGTAGAGAATGGATTAAATGATAAAAGGAGGAAATGAAGTATGAACGAAGAAAAATATATTCCAATCATCTGCGGAAAAGAAACAGCAAAAGTCAGAGTAAGTGATGTAGTCATGGTCATGAAGGATAAACGGAAACTGCGTATTGTTACCGACGAAAAAGAGTATGATTTTTATGAACGTATGGAACATGTAGAGCCGCTCCTCGACAGTCGTTTTTTCTGTTGTCTCAAGGGTTGTTATATCAACCTGGAGAAGGTGATCTCTATGACGGATCAGACGATTTACTTTGATAACGGCTTCACTTTTGGTTTAGGCCGGCAGAATTTTATCAAAACTAGACAGCGATACAAACTATATTTGAAAAAAACAGCGATAAGGTGAGAAAAAAGCTTGCAATTTCAAGCAAAATAGCATATAATTATTGTCGGCTCGTCCTTGAGCCGATATTTTTTAATAACATTTATTATTTCAAATTTGCACACCCGGTTGTTTTGCTAGGTGGTGCCGCACGAGAGATGCGGTTTTATGCACGCGAGACCGAGTGGAAGGTTAAACCAGGAGGAAACAAAATGGCAGTAATTTCAATGAAACAATTACTAGAAGCTGGTGTACACTTTGGACATCAGACGAGAAGATGGAACCCCAAGATGGCTCCTTACATCTTTACAGAGAGAAACGGAATCTATATCATCGACTTACAGAAGACTGTAAAGAAAATCGAAGAAGCATATGATTTCATGAAGGAAGTTGGAGAAAGCGGAAAGCCAATCCTTTTCGTAGGCACAAAGAAACAGGCGCAGAATGCTATCGTTGACGAAGCTAAAAGATGCGGACAGTACTTTGTAAGCGAAAGATGGCTGGGCGGAATGCTGACCAACTACAAGACAATTAGCGGAAGAATCAAAAGACTGAACGACATCGAAAAGATGGAAGAAGACGGAACTTTTGAGAAGCTTTCCAAAAAAGAAGTAATTAAACTGAGAGCTGAACACGATAGATTAGAAAAGTTCTTAGGCGGAATTAAAGACATGAAGGGAATGCCAGGCGCATTATTCATCGTGGACCCTAAGAAAGAAAGAATTGCAGTAAAAGAAGCTAGAATTCTTGGTATTCCTATCGTTGGAATTGTAGATACTAACTGTGATCCTGATGATGTAGATTACATCATTCCTGCCAACGACGACGCAATCAGAGCTGTGAAACTGATTGCTGGCAGAATGGCTGACGCTGTTATCGAAGCAAACCAGGGCGAGAGTTTTGATGAAGGTCCAGCTGAAGGAGAAGCAGTAGAAGAGGCTGCAGTCGAAGCTGCTGCAGACGCAGAATCGTTTTAATGATAAAAACTACCAATTAGATACGACAAATTCAAACAATGGAGCATCGCATATCGCTGGCTCTTTTGAGGATTTAAGCATAAGGTCTCCCTGGCAATTTACTTCGTAAATTGGGGCGAGAACCATTATACGACTAGCGCCAGACCGCTCACTTGCGTTTGCGGGGCGCAAAAGCATAAGGTCTCCCCAGCAATTTACTTCGTAAATTGGGGCGAGAACCATTAGGAGGGAAAGAATTATGGCAGTAACTGCACAATTAGTAAAAGAATTGAGAGAAATGACTGGCGCAGGCATGATGGACTGCAAAAAGGCATTAGTTGAGACAGATGGCGACATCGATAAAGCTGTTGAAGAACTGAGAGAAAAAGGATTAGCGAAGGCTGCTAAGAAGGCTGGCAGAATTGCAGCAGAAGGTCTGGTTCAGATCGCATTTTCTGACGACCACAAGACTGCTTCTGTTATCGAAGTAAACTCCGAGACTGACTTTGTCGCTAAGAATCCTGAGTTCATCGAATTCGTAGATACACTGGCAAAGAAAGTCATCGAAAAAGAAAATCCTTGTATGGATTGCTTTATGGAAATGCCGTACGGTGACGAAGGCACTGTCAAGGATGCTCTGACAAACAAGATCTCCAAGATCGGTGAGAACATGAACATCAGAAGATTTGAGAAGATGGATACAGAAGGTGTCGTTTACACTGGATATATTCACGGCGGCGGCAAAATCGGCGTACTCGTCGGTATCGAAACAGAGGCAACTGCTGCTGAAATCGAGACAGTAGGGAAGGACGTAGCTATGCAGGTTGCTTCCATGAATCCTAAGTTCGTCAATGAAACGCAGGTAGATCAGGATTGGCTGGCTTCCGAGACAGAAATCGCAAGACAGTTACTTCTCAATGAAGGAAAGAAAGAAGAACTTCTCGACAGAATCATCCCTGGAAAAATCAAGGCGATCCTGAAAGAAGTATGCCTGGTTGACCAGAAGTTCGTAAAGAATGGTGATATTACTGTTGCACAGTATGTGGATGAAGAAGCTAAGAAAATCGGCAAATCAATGAAAGTTGTAGAAATGGTTAGATACGAAGTAGGCGAAGGAATCGAAAAGAAAGAAGAAGACTTCGCAGCAGAAGTAGCAGCACAGCAGGCTGCAGCAGCTGCAAAGAACTAATCTAATCTGAACGATTTAGTTCGAAAACCCTTGAATACGCTGTATTTCAGCGATTCAAGGGTTTTTTAGTGCGAAAAATTAGGGTGTCATAACTTATCATAAATTACCATGTTTTTGGGGCAATTGGGAGTTTTTGGGGACTGGTCCTCTGTCAAGATAACGGACAAGATTTTTGAATCAAATTCTGACTTTCATTATGCAGCACTGCCTGCAATCGGCTGCTGCAGATTGCAATCATTTTCATACACCATAGGAGAACGGAATGCTTATAATCAAATTTGGGAGCACGTTCTTTATCATAATCCTTCTGTAATTTACTATAATTTTGTGATAGAGAGGGAACGACGATGAAAAGAATGATACTCAGTTATATAGGGACCTTTGCGGGACTTGCTGTTGCGGCTTTTGGAATTGTGGCTTTTGCTGACGTCCGGAATTCTGATCGGGAGTTCAACCGGTGTTGGCAGAGTGGTTCATTACCTGTTTGACATTCCTGTTTCTTATACAGTGTTTGCGTTTAACGGGATTCTGTTTCTGACAGGGCAGATGAAAGCAGAATGAATCGTATTAGAAATGTAAGAGCAGTTTTTTTACAAGCATGGAAGAAACAATCGGTTCCACTTTTCGCATTTTATTCCATAAAAAATCTGGGCAATTGACAGTGCGCGCATTTGCAGTATGCTGAAAAGATGTATATAAAAGAATCATACGGTGGTAAAACAGGTTTTTCAGCAATGTGATTATTAAAGAATCAGAGGACATATAGAATCATAAAAAAACAGGTATCTGCTGAATGAAAATCAGAGAGATGCCTGTTTTCTTAATTGTTGCTAATTAAATCATATCACAAATAGCTGTTTTCTGCCTAAACCATTCATTTAAAGCTTTACAGTGGTGTATTAGTATTCTATAAGTCTTGACAGAGCAAGGGCTGTATACAGACTCATGACTTCGGGCATTTTTAAAAGATCTATTCCAAGCAGCCTCTCTGATTTTTTTATACGATATTTTACCGTATTTTTATGGATAAACAATCGGCTGGAAGTTTCCAAAATATTTCCCTGACAGTCAAGTAAAAAAACCGTAAGTGTATCCAGAACATCTCTGCCTGCAGAATCTTTTAAAAGAGGCTGCAGTATCTTTGTTGCGGTCTTAAGATCTGTCTCACTGCTTTCCAGAATTTCACGGCAGGTTTTTACGAAGTACAGGCCGTGACAGGTGAAAACATTCTGGTATGGGAATATTTTGCATGCAGTCTCTATATTTTCTTCTGTTAAAAGGAAGGACGAACATACTTCCTCTGTGGATTTGTGATCGTGCCATGTGCTGCTGCACAGGATTAAATCTTTTTGCTCATCGCAGAGAACTTCGTCTATAAATTCCTGTGGAAATTCAGCAAATGGATTATTGGCCGCATCAATAAATGCGACAACATAGTCTTTAAATACATCGACGAGCGCTGTTTTTTCATTACCCTTGAGAAAGGCAGACAGCTTTGCTGCAAGCCAGCCCATATTGTCTTCTGCATCTTGTTTCTTTTCTTTTCTGCAGAGAATCCATATAGTGTCAAAAGAGCTGATATCCAAATGAAGTGATTGGGCTATGCGCTCCATTTCGGCAGGTCGGTTATTCAAAATCGCTTCTAGTAGTATGTCGGTATCTGCTTTCTTAAATGTATTCTCCCAGATTGTTGATACTAGCAGCAGTGTTTCAGCAATCTGCGGTAAATAAGCAGTATTCAGTGTGCTGCCTTCGTCGATGCCGGCAATGAAATATCCTTTTTGGTTTTCGATATCAAGGGTTGCGCAGTAAATCTTTGCATCCATACCGTTAATATGCATTTCAACAGGTTCACTGAAGTGCGGGTTTCGTAGACGAAGCTCAACAATTGAGTTCAGGTCCGGTTCATCCCATTCAGCGCCGAAAGGCCAAGGGGCGAATCCGCAGACATTTCCCTTCCGGTCTGCAAGAAGCAGCGAGCAGCGAAGCCGGTCGCTCAGGATACGAAGAACAGTCTCAATATTTCGGTTATGAGCTTTCAGATGAACAATCTGATTGATGATATTTGGGACGATGCTGATTTCCTGCCTTTGATTGTCAGTTATTATACGCATTGCTTCAGAGATGAAGTCACTGTAACGGTGATTATAGCGGTTCGGAGGCATCATAATAAGAGGAAAATCCAGCTTATCTGCAATTTCTATTACTTTTGGATTGACTTCTTTGACAAAAATTCCGACATAATACAGAATCAGTCCGACTTCTCCAGAATCAGACAGAAGCTGAATCAGTTTACATTGTGCTTCGATATCGTCTTTAATAGATGTAAGTGCGCTGATGATAATCTGGCTGCCAAGAAAAAAACCTTCCTGTTCCAACATAAATAAATCTACATGTTCCAGTACTGATACGCATGAGACATCTCGGTTAATTCCGCCTGCTCCTGCGATGACTTTTGCTTCTCTCAGTGAAGGAAGCTTCAGACAATCAGCTACAGTAATACTCATAAATTTCCACCGTCCTAATTCTGATTATTGTACAGGATTGTATTCTATTATAATCCTTCTTTCTTAATATCGCAATTATCATTCTTTTGTTTTTTTAGCTAAAAAAAAATCATCAGGTTTATCAGAAACAACATATACAGAATTATCCGTAAAATCGTATAATTTTAAATGTGAAAGGTAAGCTGTAATCAAATTGTTGCGGCAATGTATTGACTGAAAGTTGGAGCAAAAATGCCCGTTAGAAATACAGCGCAGAGAGGAGGAATTTTTATATGAAACTGAAAATTATCAACCCGGCAGTTGGAATCAGTCAGGAGCAGATAAAGGCCTGGCAGCAGTATTTATCGGAATTTCTTTTGCCGGATACAATATTGGAGTTTGAGAATATTCCATCAGGGTTTCCGGCACTTGAGAATAAAACACAGGATATTATAAATGGTGCAGAGGTTTTAAAAATAGTGGCAAGAGCACAGGAAGAAAGTGTACAGGGGATTTTTATTAACTGTTTCAATGATCCCGCGGTACTCGCAGCACGGGAGTTTTCAGATATTCCGGTGCTGGGACCTTATGAACCTTCCGTCTTATTTGCATCCATGCTGGCAGACCGTCTGGCTGTTATATCGACAGACCAATATGGTCTTTTATCTGAAGGCAGAAAAGTTTATGAGTATAAAACCGCAGACAGAATTTACAAAATAATGAATGTAAATCTGAGCGTTCTTCAGCTTTCTAATCATAAACTCCTGCTGAACCGCCTGATTGAATGCTGCAGAGAATTAGAGCAGGAACAAGTCGGCGCTGCGGTACTGGGCTGTACGGGAATGTGCAGCATGATTGAGTCGCTTAAGGCAGCACTGCATGAAAACGGAATTCATATACAGGTGATTGAACCGCTTAAAGCAGGCGTCACTTCACTTGAGTATATGGTGCGGATGGGATACAGCAATCGGATTTATGGAGCAAAAATAGGTGCGTTTCCTGATTAGATACAGGAAGTGCATAATTAGAAACTTAAAATTTACGATATCATAGGAGGTATAAAAATGAGAATTCTAAATGAACGCGATGCAAAAGCAATTATCTATGCAACGGCACTGATGGGTGCGGGCGGCGGCGGTTCCCTTGCCCACGGACTTTATTACTTAAACACTTATGCTGAAAAGCATGAAATTGCGGTTAAAATGATTTCTGTTGACGAAATGGAAGATGATACTTTCGCAGGGGTACTTGCTGGTATGGGTTCTCCAGTAAAATTCAGAGAAAGCGGCACAGACTTTTTGGTTGAATCTGTGACTGCCTATGAAGGACTGAAGGAAAAGGCGGCATTCATGAATCGCAGGCTGACAAATGTCTTTCCGATTGAATACGGTGCAGGAAATTCCTTTGTTCCAATGCTGACATCTATGGAATGTGACGCGCCGTTTGTAGATGTGGATCCTTGCGGACGGGCAGTACCAGCCTTGAATACAACACCTTTTGCGATAAACGGTCTTGCAACAGCACCGTGCGTGATGTCAAACGGAAAAGGTGACAAAGTAATTGCAGAACCTGTAGATCCTTATGATGCAGTCGGTCTTGAAAATCTCTGCAGAAATGTCTGTGTGGCATTTGATATGGTGATGGGAATTGCCGGCTGGATAACAAGCAAAGAGCAGATGAAGAAATTCCTTGTTCCGGGTGCGTATACAAAGGCGCTGCAAGTCGGTCATATTCTTCTTGATGCCATAGAGAAGAACCTTGATGTCAGCGATGAGATCAGCAAAACGGTTGAATGCAGGGAGCTGTGGCGGGGAAAACTGACCAAGCACGAGCTCGCCGTAGAAAAGGGATTCGATTTCGGCAGAACCTATTACGAAGGAATCGGAGAATACGTGGGCAGACAGTTCAGAATTGATTATCAGAATGAAAATCTTGTGGCTTATGAAGGAGATGAAGCCCTGCTTACTGTACCAGATTTAATCTGCACATTGAATCTCGATACAGGATGCCCGCTTACAAATGCTGAGCTGGAAGAAGGACAGAATATTCTTGTACTTGCAATGCCGGCTCCGAATGCCTGGTATATGTCTGAGGACGGATGGAACTGCTGGGCTCCGTTCCTAGAAACCATCGGTTATAAAGGAGAACAGGTCCGCTACTAATCAGAGGAATGAAAGGAGTAATCTGATGAAAATATTAAATTTGCCGCCGATTATCAATACCGGTTTCGGCTCACAGGAAATGAATGACTACATTGCAAAATATCTGCTCCCTGATACGGAAATGGATACATGGCATCTGGATTACGGTCCCAGCAGTATTGAAGGAGAATTTGACGAAGCACTTGCAGCTGCCAATGTAGCCCTGAAATGTGTTGAAGCTGAAAATGCAGGATATGATGCAGTTTTTGTCAACTGCTTCGGGGATCCCGGCGTTCGTGCGGCGCGGGAGGCAGTCAATATTCCTGTTTTTGGAGGCTTTGAACCGATTGCATATTATGCTTTAGGCACTGCAGACAAAATCAGTGTTGTTACGGTGCTGCCGGAAGTCGTGCCGATGATTGAAGGCGAAATTGCAAGATATGGGTTGGAAAAACGCTTTACGAAAGTTCGTCATGTCAATATTCCGGTACTGGACCTGGAAGAACTGGACATTTTGATTAAAGCAGTTACAGAGGAAAGCAAGAAGGCGATCCGGGAGGATGGTGCCGGAACCATCGTTCTCGGATGCACTGCGATGGCAGGAGTAAAAGAAGAAGTAGAAAAAGCATTGAATGCAGAAGGTTACAGAGTTCCTGTCATTGAGTCTGGGCAGGCAGCTCTGGTAATGCTGGAAACCTTTGTACGTATGAATCTTTATCACAGTCGCATTACCTATATGCCGCCGAGAGAGAAAGTGCGGAATTTATGGCAGACTGAAAACAAAGATAATACTGCAGTATAATAATAGAACAGGAGGATAACGCAATGGCAAAGAAAAATAAAGTGCTCAGCGTTGAAAAAAGAGCGCTGGCCCGTGTAACAGAAAGTGAAAAACAAAGCTGGTGGAGTATTTCTTTTATCTGGATCGGTATTCTGATCTGTATTCCGAGTCTTATGATCGGCGGAACCTTAGCTGATGGGCTGACGATCTCACAGGTTGTAATTGCAACTGTCATTTCTTACAGCTTGATCGGTGGACTGATGACTTTAACCGGCATTATCGGCGGCGATCTGGGGCTGCCTTCGGCGATGTGCGCCACTAAGACTTTTGGAGACAGTGGCGCCAGCTATGTGATCAGTGTTATTTCATTTGTGTCCAGTATCGGCTGGTTTGGTGTGCAGACTGCGACCTGTGCTGCAGCATTCAGTACGATGATGCATATTTTCGGAATCGGATTTCCACAGTGGGCAGGATGCATTTTGTGGGGCGCAATTATGCTGGCAACCTCTGTAACAGGGTATTCTTTCATGAAAATACTCAACTATGCAGTAGTGCCTTTTCTGGTAATTACCTGCGCATATGGTGCGATACATGGTATTAACCTTATGGGGATGTCTGAGCTGATGGCATATACACCTGCGGAACCGATGACGATGACCAGTGCTGTTTCTATCTGTATCGGAGGCATGGCAGTCAGTGTAGTAATTTCTTCGGACTATTCCCGGTATTCCAAAAGCCGCGCAGATACATTGAAAGCTTCCTTCTTCGGTGTTCTGCCTGCAGGTGTGATTATGGTGACCATCGGCGGAATCATGGGTGTTACAACCGGTCAGTCTGATATTACACAGATGTTTGTAAATATTGGATTTCCTATTATCAGTATGATGATTCTGGTACTTGCAACATGGACAACCAATACCGGAAATGCTTATGTGGCAGGTATGGCATGTATGAAAATAGGTAACTTCCGCGAAGAACTTCGCCCTCGCGTGACTTTGATAGCAGGAGTAATCGGAATTGCGATGGCACTTACCGGTCTTGCTAATTCTCTGACCGCATTTCTCAATGTGCTTTCTGCAATTATGCCTCCTGTAGCTGGCGTTATGATTGCGGATTACTATATTTTCGGAAAAGCGAAACCGGAAAACTGGTATAGAGTAAAAGGCATCAACTGGATTGGAATTATCTCTTGGGCAATCGGATCTGTTGTAGGACTGTTCTTCAGTTTCTTCAGTGCAGGCTTCGACAGTATTCTGGTAGGAACCATCGCATATGTTATCTTAAATGCGTTGCTGGGAAAAACCGCACTTGCCGGTCAGGGCCGTATGCCCCTGCCAGGGGAAGAAGATGAGGAGGCTGGCGCGTAATGGATAACGGAAATTTATTCAGCTTTTTCCGCAGGATCACGGAGATTCCGAGAGACTCAGGCGATGAAAAAGAAATTGCGGAGTATCTTCTTTCCTTTGCAAAAGAGCGGGGGCTGGAAGCAGTAACGGATGAGGTACATAATGTCGTGATCCGAAAGCCGGGAACTTCCGGCTATGAAGAGGCGCCGGCTGTCGTGCTGCAGAGCCATTCAGATATGGTGTACATAAAGAGTGACGACAGCAGCCATGACTATCAAAGTCCGTTAAAGGTTGTGGAAAAAGACGGATTTTTAAGCGCGGAAGGTACATCACTGGGCGCCGACAACGGAATAGGCATGGCAATGACTCTGGCGATTCTGGACAATGCGGATTTATCTCATCCGCCGCTGGAAGCATTGTTTACGACCGATGAAGAGACCGGTATGGATGGTGTCAACCATTTATCTCCTTTCTGGCTGAAGGGAAGGCGGATGATTAATCTGGACAGCGAGTGGGAAGGCATTTATACTGTTGGCTGTGCCGGCGGTGTAACACCTGTGCTGCGCAGAAAAGCCGAATGGGAAGATGCGCCTTCAGACTGGCAGTGTTTCAGGCTGATGCTGCGAGGACTGAGCGGCGGACATTCCGGTGTAGAAATTGATAAGGGACGCGGGAACGCGATTCGTATGCTGGCACGCGTACTTTATGCAGCAGAGACGAGATTGGGTATCTGTGTGAGTACAATGTCAGGCGGAAGTAAGGGAAATGCGATTCCGGATTACGGTGAGGCGGTATTACTGGTTGAGAACGCCGATGCTCTGAAAAAACTGACAGAAGAATTTGACACAGCTTTTCGAGATGAACTGTCAGCTTCCGATAAAAATGTCAGACTCTCTCTGGAGCCGTGGAACAGGGAAGAAAACTGCAGGGTTCTGACAGCAGAGGTACTGCAGGACATACTGATGCTGCTTCTGAATCTTCCTGTCAATGTGCAGACCATGAGTATGCATCTAAAAGATTTAGTAGAAAGTTCAAATAATATCGGAATTCTTCGCTGCGATGAGAATGAAATAACGATTACCTGTTCAATCCGAAGTTCTGTGCGTTCGCTGAAAGAGATGATGTGTAATCAGATGGTAGCGCTTGCTCATGGCGCTCATGCAGAAATCGGATTCAGCAGCGACTATCCTGAATGGGCTTTCTGTGAGGATTCGCCTTTGCGAGATAAAGCAGTTGAAGTGCACAAAAAGATTTATGGAAAGGAACCTGGAATTATTTCTATTCATGCCGGACTGGAATGCGGATTCTTTAAGGAAAAGTATCCGGATATGGATATGATTTCTACAGGGCCTAACCTGTTTGATGTACACACGCCGCAGGAAAAATTAGAAATTGCGTCTGCACAGCGGGTTTACAGATGGCTGACAGAACTGCTTGCCGAATTGAAAGATTAAAATCAGATAATGATTACCTGAATTAGCTGCTTTCAAAATCGGCTGAATAGCTGACCTGATCGGAATAGAAAACAGGCTGTGAAAATAGAACACATATGAGAAATGACACATTTAGCTGGGACATATGCCGAATGTGTTATTTTAATTTGCGCTCTGAGAGTACAAATTATAACGAGTGTAAGTGATAGTACGGAGAATACAAAGGATATGCAGGATAGAATAGATTAAGGAAAATGAACACCATCGCCCGTAAGAAACGCAGAGAAACCAAAACGGGATGGTGAAATCGAAAATTTGGGATTCACACAGAAGCAGGTAGCTGCAGCTCAGAAATAGCATAACAGATGGCTGCTGCAAAGAACTAATATGAATACTCTTGTTGTGAAACCCTTGAATACACTGAATTTCAGTGATTCAAGGGTTTTTAAATGTTCTATGTCAAATGTTGGGGAAGAGCCCATAAAAAACAATTCTGCAGGGCAGCACATGCTGCCCTGTTTTGTTACCTTAAGACGACATACAATGCAGTATCCTTTTCCTGAACCGCTCAAAGTTGCGCATCCCATAGGCATTTCTTTTTATCACCTTGATGCGGTTGTTGCACCCTTCAGTATATCCGTTGCTCAATCCTGTCCTGAATATGTTCAGGATCTCTTCCATCCAGTCCGCATATGTCCGTGCACATTCCGTAAATTCCCCGATATCAGCCGCATTTACTGCCATGAACCAGTCAGAGAGACGTTTCTTTGCCTCATGCACGTCTTTGGAACCCATGACCCCATACACCTGCTCCAGTTGTTTAGGACTAGGTTGGTTCTGATGCATCAGCATCAGCTTCCTGGAACGCTTGAAATACTTCCGCCGCCCTTTCGCTAAGTCCTTCTGTACTCGTTTCCGCACATTCTCCATGGCCCTGGTCGCCTGTTGCACCACGTGGAAGCTGTCAGCTACAATTTCAGCCTTTGGAAAACATCTGCGGGCAGTCTCCCGGAACAAGCTGCTCAGATCCATGACCACGTATCTTAACCTGGCTGCGGTTTTTAAATTGTCCGAAACAGCGGCACAGTTCGTCCTGCCTGCGGCTGGGCAGCACGTCCAGGACTCGTTTTTTCTTCGGGTCCGTCAGGATGCACTGGTACCTGTGCCCACCTGAATTGCCCCTGAACTTATCAATGGAGATCACCCGGGGCACGGATGGGTCCTGCGTTCCATGCGGATGACAATATGCGTCTGCTGCCCGGCTTCATAGATATCCTCGAAGATGGCGCCCTTCAGGCCTGTGACTGCCTGTAAAAGTTGTGCTTCCATTTTTGACGGATCTTCTGTACAATGGTTCATGAGTATGACACACCTCGTTTCATTTTGGTTTCATCGCTTTAAGTGTAACGTAGAATGTGCTCATACTCAATTTTTTTTACAAGAAATGCTGGGGATGCTTTTCAGCTAACCCCAACATTTATTATAGAACCGTTTTTTGTTGTGCAAAAGGCGGATTTAAAAGCGTTCGTTCCATTATTTCCTAAACAAATAGAAGATTCCCTCTAAATAATAGGCACTAGTTGTATTTTTATAGACTAACCTAAAGTATGAATTCACTGCGTTTAGATGGTAAAAGCAATTCTGTTTAATATATTGAAAGGAAATCATTGATTCATGAATATATCTTTGAACATGCAATTGTAATTCATGATTCAGTGGACCTACCTTATATCGTAGTAGAGAGGAGAAATTATGGAAAAGGAAACGAAGATGAGACAGCCTCGAGCGCCTCATTTCTGGGAGGCGATTGTGTCGTTCCTGGGACTGATTGCTGTAATGTCTATCGGAATTATTATTTTTGGAGTGGATCCCCATATCCCAATGTTTATTGGCGTAATCATTGCTGCTTTGATTTCACTCAGATTAGGTTACAAGTGGGAAGCAATTGAGGAAATGATGGTCACGGGTATTTCCCGGGCTATGCAGGCAATCTTGATTTTGACGATTGTTGGCATGATGGTAGGCGTATGGCTGCTGTCGGGCACCATCCCTACAATGATTTATTACGGACTTAAATTATTATCACCATCTGTCTTTCTAGTAGCCAGCGTTTTGATCTGTTCGATTACATCCCTGGCTACCGGCACTTCATGGGGGACTATGGGAACCATGGGTTTGGCTCTGATGGGTATCGCGGCCGGCCTGGGTATGCCGATCGGTCCGACGGCAGGTGCGATTCTGTCCGGGTCATATTTTGGAGACAAATTATCCCCGCTGTCAGATACGACCAATCTGGCTCCCGCCATGGCTGGAACAGATGTATTTACACACGTAAAGTACATGATCAAAGCGACGCTTGTCGCCTATGTGATTGCTCTGGCATTCTTTGGCATTTACGGATTTATGCACGCCGCATCTAATAATGTGGATACATCGCAGGTGTCTGAGCTGATAAACGGCCTGCAGGCCACCTACAATATCAATCCAATTCTGCTGCTGCCGCCGTTAGTGGTTATTCTGGCTATTGCTCTTAAAGTGCCGGCAATTCCGGGAATCACCCTGGGCGTCATCGTAGGCGCAGTTCTGGCCCCGATCTTTCAGAGCAACGTAGCAATTTTTGACCATGATACTTTAGAACTGCTGCATCATGGCGCTAGCTTCGGAGATATCCTGGTCGTCGCAAGGAATGGATTTACCTGCAATAGCGGGCTGAAAGCGCTGGATGATTTACTTACGACTGGCGGCCTGATGAGTATGGCGTCCTCCATTCTGATGACCATCATTGCTATGATGTTCGGCGGAATCATGGAGGGAACCAGGCAGCTGGAAGTCATTATCAACAAGATTACAAAGTATGTAAAGAGTGGTCCGGGACTTATCGCTGCAACAGAGGCTACTTGCATTGCTTCAAACGTCGTCATGCCAGAACAGTACATCTCTATCTTAGTTCCAGGAAGAATGTATGCAGGCGCTTACAGAAAAGCCGGTTTCCATCCGAAATCATTATCCAACGCTTTGGAGTCAGCCGGTACGGTCACTTCCTGTTTAGTTCCATGGAATACCTGTGGTATGTATATCGCAGCAACCTTGGGTGTCACCGCTGGTACTTATCTGCCGTGGGCAGTGTTTAACTACGCTATGCCAGTCGTAACACTATTGATGGCGTTTATCGGCATCACTATAACCAAGATGACGCCAGAAGAACAGGCCAAGGCCGATGCGGGAGAACTAGTGTAATCTCTTTCTACTTGTACACGACCTTAAAATAGAGTATATAACCCCCGGTTTCGCTGGAAATATTCGTGAAGCCGGGGGTTAAACTATTCCTACATCTAATAGGTTGGTAAGTAACAAACTTTTGTGCTATACTTTATTAAGTAACCGTATGGAAAGGTGGAACTGATATGCGATGGAAGCCAAAGGGACGTCTATTAAAGAATAAGATTCTCAAATCTGGAGTTGTCTTTACGTTAATCATATTTTCTGTGCTGGCTGTAGGCTGCAGTATGAGCAGCACAGAAAAACAAAAGGCGAATGACCTGGTTTCTAAACAGAAGGACGATTTTATAAATCAAGCAATCCTCCAGTATGGACAAGATACAAAAGTCAAAAATATCCGGGCGGAAACACACACGATTTATAATCCTCTTTTTGGCGTACCCAGTGAAAGAAAGACGACAGGAAATCTGGCGGGGGATATTACAGTTGGTAAGGAAACTTTTCGCGGCGTATATCTGCAGGAGACAGGCAAAGTGTACAGCGACAAAAACTATGAAAACATTGTCCATACAGTCAAGTCTTTTGTTGGAATTAAAAATGCAGACCTTTTAGATGTCACATTGACAGATTCAGCCTATCAGACATACTATCTGCCTGACGAGATAACTACTTTTACAGATATGTTAAAAAATCAATATTTTATGCTGGTTCATGTTTACACGACGGCGGATTTGAGCCATTTTACCAAAGGGGATTTCGCAAAGCTGTACCGTTTCTATGGGAACTATGAGGAGGAAGAGGGGTATGTGGTAATCATTCAGCTAAAGGATGATTCCAACCTGAAGGCTCTGCAGAGAGCAATCAATTCCATCACCTTTGAATACGAAGACAGCCATGGAAGGGTATATGACAACGACTCTCGCGGTTATGTGGACGCCTTTGAAAAGTATCAGATAGAAGGCGCCCTTTACCTGGACAAGACAAAATTTATATATAACCATTGAGCTTTCGCAGCACACAATAGACTTGATAAAGGAGTGTTTTTATGTTTTTAGAAAATTATACGAGCGGTATGGAATACTGGAAAGGCAGGATTGACAGCACCACAGATTATGATGCCTTTCGCTGGCATCAGTGGGTGAGACCGCTGAATCTTAACGAAGAGACTGTGGCCTTTGATGGAAAATTAGGCTTTGCCTTTATCGGTTTCTGCAGCGATCAAGGCGTAAAACGAAATAAGGGTAGAGCGGGTACGGCCTTGGCGCCAGGCTTTATCAGAGGGCAGATGGCAAATCTTCCATGTGCCTTTACACAGGAGGTTGCGCTTTATGATGCAGGCGATATTCAATGTGACGAGATATCCATGGAAGAAGGGCAGCGTCTTTTAGGCATCGCTGTTGAAAGAATTTTAGCCCTCAACCTGTTTCCGCTGATCTTAGGCGGCGGTCACGAAACGACATTCGGTCATTTTCAGGGGCAGCTGGCCGATCAAAGCCTCAGAGAGGGAAGACCCGATATTGGAATCATCAATTTTGATGCCCATTTTGACCTCAGGCCTTATGACAAGGGGAGATCTTCCGGTTCCATGTTCAGCCAGATTGCTGATATATGCTATGAAAGAGGGATGGCATATCACTATCTGCCCCTAGGTATACAGCGGCACAGCAACACAGTTCAGCTGTTTAAGATTGCACGGGAGCTGAATGTAGACTATATCTTGGCAAAGGATATTCAAAATACCAACTATTCCTCAATTCTGGAGAAGGTCGATGCTTTTATGTATGCCTGCGATTCTTTTTATATCACCATCTGTACCGATGTTTTTTCTTCGGCATTTGCCCCTGGCGTCAGCGCGACCCAGTCCCTCGGCGTAGACCCGGAGGTGATTTTACCGATTATCAAACATATTTTGAGAACCAGAAAGGTGAGAGGCTTTGATATCTGTGAGATTTCACCCCGTTTTGACCAAGACAATACCACAGCCAATCTGGGCGCTGTCATTATTTTTACCGTCGTAAGCACTTTGGCTCGATTAAATCAGCTGGATGTGGATCTGTCGGACTTCTGATTTTATGCCGGAGAAGGCGCACCTTACATTTTCAATAATCTGAGTTGGCCCACGGTTTTGCCTGCAATAAAATAGCCGTTCCAGCCTGCCCGGATACGCTGGACCGCTCAGCCTGACCGAACCAAGCGTACCAGCGAAACAATTCCGCTTTGGAGGAACTGGTTTCGGCAGGGAAAATAAAACGATGTGGAGAGATGATATGAACAGAAAAATTTATGAATTTGATGCGGAGATTCAAAAAGTGCCGGATATAGACGGTGCATATGTAGAATTCCCTTATGATGTAAAAGCGGAGTTCGGAAAGGGAAGGGTCAAGGTTCATGCGGAATTCGATGGCCAACCGTATGACGGCAGTTTAGTGAGAATGAAGACGCCCTGTCATATTATCGGCATTCGCAAAGACATCCGTCAGATAATCGGAAAACAGCCGGGCGATGTAATTCATGTTAAAATCTGCGAAAGAGAGTGAAGACGGCGGCAATGCAGTTTGACTGCCTGTACTGTAGTGTGATAAAATACAAGGTATGTATCGAGAAACCAGTTTGAGGAGTGCGGTATGGTAAAAAAGAAAGCAGGCATCGCCGTCTTGTTGATCGCTTTCATATTCGTGGCCTGTGGATGTGGAGCGAGTGATGAGCCCAAGGGAGAGAGCCGGAAATTTGGCTTTACTGCCATGGATATGACAGACCCGGCATTTCGCGTTGCTAAGAGCGAATTGGAGATGATTGTCAATGGGAATGGCGATGAATTGATCAGCGCAGATGGCAGGCTGGACAATGAGACACAGATACAGGCAATCGAAAAGATGATCGACCAGGGCATTGCAGTGCTGTTTCTAAACCCGGTGGATGCAGAGGCGATAGAACCAGCTTTGAAAAAATGCCGCGAAGCAGGAATCAAAGTCATATGCTTTGACTCAAAAGTCAAGGCCGATCAGTATATAGAGGCGTTTGTCAGCGGCGACAACTATAAATTGGGTACCATGATTGGAGAGCGCATAAAAGAAGATTATCCGCAGGGCGCTGTTCTTGCCGTGTTTACAAATCCTTTGGCCAACTCAATTCAAGATCGAACCAGGGGGTTGGAAGAAGCGCTTGCAGGCAGCAACATCAAAATGATATATGGCGCCGATATCAGTACCTATGATGACGTACTCCCTGCCGGAGAAAAAATTATGAAGAAATATCCGCAGATCAATGTCATATGGGGCTTTAACGACGATCTTTGCCTGATGCTGCACAGCATGGTATTAGCACAGGGACGAGAAAATCAGATTGCTATTTATGGAACTGGCGGACAGGATTCTGCTATCAGAGCTATCCGAGAAGGAAAAGTGAAGGCCATCTCCGCCCAAAATTACGGTGACTGGGGAAAAATCTGCGGAGAACTATGTTACAAGATGCTGGCAGGAGATAAATTGAAACCCTCCTATTTTGTCGAGTCTTTTATCATTGATGAAAAGAATGTGAATGAATATGAAAACAACTAATCGCCGCTCAAGAAAAGTAAAGGTATTTGAATCTCTCTTCATTCTTATTTTGTGTATGATGATTGTCGCTGCGGTTTTAATGGTGCATCACGTAAAAGTAGAGATTGAATCGAATGGGATAGAAAGCGCTGAAACTGCGGTGCGAAAGGCGGAGAACCTTTTGACATCAGGCATTTTATCCGATAAGAGCGCCGTAACTCGCTTTGGCGACTATATCCAGTGGGATGACAAAGAAGATGCCGTCAAGACTATGAACTCGTTTATAAAAGAATACGACTTCTCTTATGCTATTTTTTTGGGTCCAAATGGACAGGGCTACGACCAGGATGGAAAACCGCAATCTGCAGAGTCTCTTCCTTTTCAAACCACAGATACGGAAGAAGGCGAACTTGCTTTTGTACCCTTTTATAAAGACAAAGAAGATACCTATATGACTGCCATAACCTATGCGATGGCAGAGAACGGTAAGGAGAAGGGCACCTTCTATGTGGGCGTGCAGGTGGAAAAATACAGTATCAGCGCAAGACTTGAAGCCTATGTGGAACAGGGCGTTACTTATATATTGGATACTTCCAATATGTCTATGATTGGAAGCACCCTCAATTGGGAGCAAAATGACATAGAGGAAACCGATTTGGATCAGTTTCTGAGAGATTTTAATCTGTCAGATGAGACTGCAGAAATCGATAAGAACATGAAACAGACGGAATCCTTTTATTTAGAGGCAAAAAAGGACGGCAGCTACCATTTTTACATGCCGGTGGAAGGATATCATGGATGGTATCTGTGCGGCTGCATTCCTTCCGATGTGATCAGCCACGAATCAGATAATGTGCTGTCTTTAATCAAAGCGATTATCATTTTGGCCATGATTTTATCAATCTTAATTATCACAGGTGCGATTTATATTTTATATAGACGCCGAAAGGCAGAACGAAATCAGGCAGAGAAAAACGAGCTTGAGAATGCCGTCTTCGACGCCCTTAGTGAGAAAAGTGATTCCGTATTGTGTATCTTTGATTTAGAACGGCATCAGCTGGAAAAAGTATTTCGCAATAGTAAAAGGATTTTGGGCAGAGACAGCGAAGAATACATACAGAACCCTCAGCTTCTCAAGGAGATTTGTGATCTGGCGTCTCCTCTGCTTTATGAAAGAATTATGGAGCGCCGCATCGATGCAGATGAATCCTGGCAGCTTCAATTGGTTCATGCCGTTACGGGCGAAACACGGGTCATCCGCTTTACGATTAAGTCAGACATCGTCATAGCGGGGAAGAAAAAATACATGTTTTACTGGGAAGATATCACGCAGAACGTACGCGTGCAGGAATCGCTGCGGTTGGCCGCTCATACTGCTGAACAAGCCAACAGGTCAAAATCAAAGTTTTTGTCAAATATGAGCCATGAAATCAGAACGCCGATGAACGCTATTTTAGGAATGATTGAAATCATGGAACGAAATCTGCAGAACCCGCTAAAAATTAAGGATTCCATCAGCAAGATTAAAATTTCCACCCTGCATCTTTTGAACATTATCAACGACATTTTGGATCTTTCCCGAATTGAAAGCGGCAAAATCACCTTAAACAATCAGAGCTTCTACTTATCTGATTTAATAGATAATGTTGTAAATATCATCAGGGTACAGGCCGATGGGAAAGGCCATGGTTTTGAGATTCATATTCACAAGCTTTGGAATGATACTTTGATCGGCGACTGGACCAGGTTAAATCAGATCTTAATCAACATTCTGAGCAATTCTGTGAAATATACGAAAGACGGCGGAAGGATTACTTTAGAGATTACCGAAAACCCCGGACAAAAGGACGGTTATGCAAACCTGACTTTCCTGATAAAAGATAACGGCATCGGTATGTCTAAAGACTTTATCGAAAGACATTTAGGCAATCCCTTCGAGCAGGAACAGACAGAGGAACACATCAAAGAGGGCGGCACAGGGTTAGGTTTATCCATCGTCTACAATATCGTTAAGATGATGAAGGGGACCATAACCATAGAAAGTGAAGTCGGTCTTGGGACAGAGGTTGCCATTCATCTGGACTTAAAAATAGATGACAGTGCGCCGCAGACGTGGATGGAACTACTGAAAGGCATGAGAATCCTTCTGGCGGACGGGGATGCTGTCGTCTGTGAGGATGCAGCATCTGTATTGGGTGCCGCAGACATAACCGTCGACTGGGCAGAGGATGGAAACACAGCCCTTGCTTTGCTGAAAAGAGGCTTTGCAGAAGGACGGAGCTATCAGGCTGTCATTGCAGATTGGAACTTGCCGGAACTGGATGGGGTCAATTTGATGAAGGAAATAGAGCAGCGTTTTGGCTCTGACTCTCCCCTGACTTTCATATCCGCCTACGACTGGTCGGAAATTATGGAAGGGGCTCAGCTTGACGATGCGAAACATTTTATCAAAAAACCTCTCTTTCCCAGACGTCTTTACGCAGCTCTGGAGTCTGCCGGAACTGACGGATCGCTTGTAGAGGAGCATAGCGGCCGGACACGAGGAACAAAAGGATGGAGGCTTCTGCTTGTAGAGGATAATGACCTGAATCGAGAAATTGCAGCGGAGTTTCTGACAATGGGCGATATGGAATTCGACACAGCCGTGAACGGACAGATTGCTGTGGATCACTTCCTGGCTTCTGCGCCAGGAACCTACGACGCTATTTTGATGGATTTACAGATGCCTGTGAAAGATGGGCTGACAGCGACAAGAGAAATCAGAGCCAGTAACCATGAACAGGCCGAAACGATCCCCATTATCGCTATGACGGCAAACGCCTTCGAAGAGGACGTCAAAAGATGTTTCAATGCAGGCATGAATGCACACCTGGCAAAACCGTTAGACTTAAAAAGAATGTTGGGAACGATAGAAGATGTTGTACGAAAAAACAGGGACGGAAGTAGGAAGTATGAAAAGGAATAACAGCGGATTTACATTAGCAGAATTATTGGTTGCAGTCGCTTTGATTGGCATCCTGGTTTCCGTCTCTCTCGTCATTTTTACTGGACGAACGGCAGAGGCAAAGGAGACCGTCTGCAAGAACAATAAGGCAAGTATGCAGCATGGAACGGTCATCGTTTCCATGACGGAACATGTGGACTGGGAAACCGAGTACGGTACAGGCGGATTAAACAGCGCTGCTTCAGAAAAAATCATTTCTTACCTGTTAGACGAAGGCTATATAGAGGAGTTTCGCTGTCCGTCAGGCGGCACGATTTACGCCGCAAAGGTAGAGTCGGACATGGTCACCTTTAAGTGTACCTATCACGACGATGGTATGGAACCGGGAGCGGAAAATACCAATAACAAGGCTGCGAAGGATTTGGCGGATTCCGTCTCCAAATACATGGAGAATGATTATACTGGCCACAAGAGCAACGACTTTATTCTCAATGAATACACGAAATCAGAAACCAGCAAGAACTATATTGTACCTGGTAAGACGAATGGAATTTTGACGGATTCGGTCATTGAGACGATATTGGAAAAGATGATAGAACACGGATACTTAAAGGAAAATGACAAAGAAAAGTATCGAAAAACGCTGCAGGATTACAGGGATACGACGTTTTACTTAGTGCCTTATGTGGTCAGCAGTGCAAAAGAGCAGAATAAAGTAATTACCTATTACACGACGAAAGAGCAGTACGATAAATATTTCGGCGCCGATGCGGCAGCTGGTCACAAGCACGGCGTTACCAGCTTAATTTGTTATAACGGCCAGTGGTATTTTGATATCGCGCATAAATTGAACAGTACTTACACGCCGTCCAACTTTTATCAGAAAGACAGCATTCAAGACTACTTGGATTCCTTAGTGAAATCAAATATTCTGCTGCCCCTTTGATATTCGTCATATGAGGTATTTTGATGAGACCATCTTCAGAAGGAAGATGGTCTTTTTGTGCGTAAAAACCTTGGAATTCATAATTTTATCGGCCGTTTGTGCCGGCGGCACGCCAAATCTATTTTTAGGTAAGATAAAATATAAACAGGCTAAGAACAAAATTAAATTAGGATGTGAAAAGGGTGAACGATTTTCAATTGTTGGCAGATGAACTCAGCAGTCTCAGAAACGAGGAAGATGGCAGACGTTTTATACAGGAAAATCATAGAGACGCACAATTTCAATATTTTTTTGAATTCTTAAACCATAAAGCGGAGGAAAAAGGTCTTCCTTTAGCAAAGATTGTCGCGAACAGCAGGATAAACCGGAACTACGTTTATAACATTACCAGCGGCATCAAGAAGATGCCTGGCAGAGATAAAATCATCGCGCTCTGTATTGCAGCAGAGATAAGTTTTGATGAGCTCAACGAAGCTTTGATGCTGGGAGGCAAACAGACCATCAATCCTCATGACGCCAGGGATGTCTGGATTGTCATCTGCATCAACAGAAAGATCAGCGACGTACTGCGGGTAAATATATTCTTGGAAGAGAAAAACTGTGCTCCGCTGAACATCTGATTTGTATTTCACGCGTGACTACGCGCGTAAAATAAATATTTTAATCAAGAAAGGAATGAGGGGATGAAAACAAAAATGAAAAAAACCGCTGTCGTGCTGATGTCATTGATCATGGTCATGTGTTACATGCCGATGATGGCTTTTGCGGAAACTGCCACAGATTGTGATGGCGGATCCGGTTGTAGCCACGAAGCTGCAATCGGTACAACGCATTATGATACGTTATCTGAGGCTGTATTAGCTGGTGGCGAAATTGTCTTGCTGAAAGACGTCACAAAAGACATTACTATTGAAGAAGGAAAAACCGTAACCATTGATTTGGCTGGTCACAATATTACAGGTAGTTCTAACCACACGATTATTAATCGAGGAACTTTAACTGTGAATGGAACTGGCAGCATAATTAATAACGTAGCGGGGAAAGCAGCAGTATTTAATGATAAAGCTGGCGTAGCTACACTTAATGGAGGAAAGTTCACCGGAAATACATGGTATGTCATAAAAAATATTGGAACAATGACCATTAATGGTGCAACAATCCAGCAAGACCACTCAGGATCAAGTGGAATTGATAACGGATTTGCGAACAGTGGGGAAACTTATTATGGCAATGCTCCGTGTAAGCTAACAATTCTCACTGGCACATTAAGTGGCGGAATGAATACCGTAAAAAATGATGATTATGGTATTCTTATTGTTGAGGACGGCTGTTTCTCAAATACCAGCGGACCGACCATTTTGAATTGGAACACGGCTTCGATTAAAGGTGGAACCTTTACAATATCTGATGAAAACGCATCTGGAGTACTTGCAAACGGTTATCTTGATGAGACTGCAGACAACGGACAATTTACAATCAGTGGCGGAGCCTTTACAGCTTACAACGGTACAGGTAATTTATTTGCTTTCGGCGTTGGCACTAAAAAGGGTGGTAAACTTGAGATTTCTGGAGGGAACTTTGCTGGAAGCGTAGCGGTTAATGACGAATATCCATGCAATCCTACAATCACTGGCGGTACCTTCTCTTCAAATCCAACAGATTATGTTCCAACTGAAGGATATGCAAAGTACCTAAAAGGAAATGAATACATAGTATTAGCAGAAGGTGAACCGGCTCCTTCGCATTCTTCCGGTATGAATACGTGGACCAAGGATGCTGATGGAGTATATGTCGAGTCATCTGTTGCACCAACCCCAACCCCGACTCCAACGCCGACACCGGATGACAACGTAACCAGCAACCCTGGTGACAAGACGACGA
>ERZ791934.1001-NODE-1001-length-31713-cov-10.165961_pt1 | contig 31713 bp, 38 predicted proteins | sample MGYA00510125_ERZ791934 | MGnify/ENA primary metagenome ERZ791934 (study PRJEB30046, sample SAMN00993240) | human gut metagenome | study: EMG produced TPA metagenomics assembly of the A metagenome-wide association study of gut microbiota in type 2...
TAAAATGGATGGACACATCCAGATCCACGGCGTGAGCATTGCATTTTGCCACGATTGCGGCCAGGTTTCCGCTTACACTGCCAGAATCCTCGTCAGTACAGTCATATACTGTGTGACCTGCCGAGCGGAGCTTACTGATTACTAGGTCTTTTACCTTCCGGTCCTCAACGGTTTCAGAAAATATACCGGAAGCTCCAGGGGCTTTAAAGTTATGTCCTGCATGTACATTAATTTTCATAGATTACTCCTTCCTGCCAGCGTTGCGCCGGCGCAAAAAGAGGACGATCACTCGCCCTCTGTCCCCTTATCTCTCAACTGCAGTAACACTTCTTTTAACTTATCCGGTACCGGTATAAACTCCGCTGCGTTTTCCAACAGGCTTAATGCTTCGTTAGCAATATAAAACATAATGACTACTTCCCGGAGCGGCACCTTGCCCCCCATAAGTCCCTGAATCGCATAGGACACGGCAATCACGATAAACATAACTATCTTTTTAAGCAGTCCCTTAAACCCAATCTCGGATGACAGCTTTTTGTGATAGATAGCCTTAATCACGCCAGTTATATAGTCCAAAACTGTCAGGAATACAATTGTCTTCAGCAGCGTGTCCCATCCCCCCAACCAGTAAGCCAGGAAACCACCTAACACTCCACCAATTACGCTGATCCAGTTAAATAATTTATCCATTCTCTTCATTTACCTCATCTCTTTCTTTTTTTTGCAATAAAATAGAACCGTCTCCGGTCCTGCTCTGATCTCTCCCATATGCGGTTACTCTACCGGGGTGTCAACCGGCGCCTCTGGATCTGTCTCCGGATCAGGATACATTTCCTCTGCCAACATCGCCAGATCCATGTACTCCTCTTCGCTGATCCGATTCATGGCAAAGTACACATCCAGTTTCTCAATGGCTTCCTCTTTCGCTCCATAAAACTTCTTGTTGATAAGATTCTGCATCATTCTTACAATTACACTACTGTTCATTTTTTCTTCCTCCTTAAATGGAATCCATAAGTTGATTAGTTTCGTTTTCTATCATTTCAGCCTGTATATTGGCTGGAAGATATTCAAATGCTGCTGTAGTCTGTGCCTGGGCTGTTTCCAAGGCCGCTAACCGGTCCTCCAGCTTGCCAAGTACCAACTTGCTGTCTTTGATATATTTAAATGACACCTCCGGCTGCAGAGGGTCATCTACCCAGGCATGTGTGGTCCCGGCGTAGGATTTCAGCTTGCGATATGCCCGCTGGATTTCTTCCGGGAACGGCTCCCATACTGGAGTCTTAAGCAAACAAACTATATGCAAATCATTATTTTTTCCCCATTCACAGAATCCTTCAGATGTGGTTGCTGGAAAATTCTCTTTTACCCTTATATTTATTAATCCGACTACATTTAACTCATCTGCTGAAAGATATTCTCCATCCTCGGAGTAAGAAGTCTTGTTTTTGACGGAAAAGTGTGAGCACATTATTGTGGTAAGCTGATTTCTCATTACATTATTAGGTGCAGCGCAAAAACGCATTCCAGTTGTACCAGGTTTTATGTCATTTAATCTCCATATATTATTATCTACAGTTGTATACCTGCGCCACGTCCCCAGCACTCCGTCCCGCTCGCACACCTCGTCGTGTGCATCCCCTATGCCACGCCAGGGCTGGTCTGCGGTGAGGTGTAATGTGTCGGACTGGTATGGCTCCCAGGGGAGGGCTGTGGAGCCGGCGTTGAGCATGGGATTTACAATGAGATCCACTGTATTACCTGCGTAAACATAGAAAGAAACTGATGAGTCATTCTTGGCAGTGACATTAAAGGTTGAACCATTACCCATATCATAGATGCTTCTTTCGCCGTACAAAACAAGCTGATATTTTGCGTTGCTTCCTCCTTTTGGGCAACCGGATAGCGTATATGTCCCTGGCTGCAATGTAGCTTTACCCAACAGTATACTGGTGTGATTAGTAGCCGTGCCTTTTACTGTAATAGTGCCTTCTTTCGCAGTAAAAATCACTCCATTTTTCTCCACAGTGAATTGATCAGCGTTAAACAATTGTGCCCCAGTCATCACCATATCAGCCTCATACATCCCCGTCTCAGGGTTGTACGTGCCCGTCTCCTGTACCTCCTGCGGGTAAGCTGGACTGGGGGATGGTGCACCGCCTGTATATGGCTCCCAGGGGAGGGCGCTGTCTCCGACATTTACCATGACATTTTTACTGTCGAGGTACCCTGTAAAACGCATATACGCCGCGTTCTCCGGTGCCGTGATTGTCCGTGGTTCGCCACGCACAAATCCCGATATAAACTGCTTCTGGGCATTGTACCATGCACCCCAAGCCGTTTTTTTGTCAAAGGTTATATTGCACGCTGGGACTACTGGTATATAATCAGACGCAAACTTACCTACTCCGTCTGTACCGCATCCCTCTCCTCCAGTAGAATCAGATACATAACAGCCGTCTTTAGCAGTGGATACGTCAAACAACTGTGCCCCGGTCGTAGCATGCTGTTCACATTTTCCCAGCATCCCGGCGCCCAGTAAGGGCCACTCTGCACTGTCCGTACAGGTTGCCATCGCCCCGGATGCCTCGCCGGTCAAAGCAAACTTACCAATATCCCTGTAAGCCGGTGCCGTCTCCCGGATGTATGTCTCTGTGTCCACTGTATAATCCAGGGATATCACAGGCTGTAGTGGATCATCTGTCCAGATGTGGGTTGTACCGGCATAAGTGCAGAGGGCGTTCATGGCGGCTTGTTCTGTGGGGGAGAGTGGTACCCATTCTTCGGATTCAAGCTGGTATTCTATCGTCACGGGTGTTCCGTCAGTATTCTGCTCTACCAAAAATGTTTTGAAACCGTCTATGTCGAATGTGCTCTCGGCTTCATCACTAAATCTCCTGTCATAAATCCATACTGAAAAACCTGCGCCTTTGTAAGTCAAAACACTGTCGTCATTAATTTCATTACCGGAATACGGATAATGGCTGCAAGAAATACGGGAATACTTTAACATCTTATCAGGGGTGACATATGCATACTGTCCAACGCTTTTTATTTCGCTTGTCCCCGTAAGTCTGCATATGGCGCCCCCATACGCCCATCCCCACACGCCATCCCGGCATGTGAGTTTATCCCACTGTGTCAGCGGGCGGTCTGAGGTTATGGTGGCTGTGTGGCCTCTGTATGGTTCCCATCCGGTGTCAGTATCCCCAAGTATTACACGGGGATGATAGACTTGGTTTGTCAGCACTGTGCCGGAATCCAAAGACGGATGTCTTACACCCGTAACCTTACATCCATCTGGATATTTTTCTGGGTCAACAAAAAATTTATTTTGCGCCGTATATTCCGTGCCCATATATAATACTACATCTGATATAAAGTATGTTTTACCGGCTTGGAGCACCATTAATACATTATCTGTAGTAACTGGACGATACCCGCCTAACAACCATATAACGACTGGTCCACCTGTTCCAGTGCCATTACTGGTTAATGTACCATCTGGGTTTACTGTTGTGGTTATCCCCGCAGCGGTACCGCCTTTCGCACCAGTCATATCAAGCAGGTTATTTTTGCACGCTGTAACCTTCACCTCATACTTCCCGGCCTCATTCAGCGCCCCCACATTTTCCAACTCCTGTGACCATCCCGGTGAGGGCGACGGCATGGCTCCTGAGTATGGCTCCCAGGGGATCACGGCTTCGCCGGTGTTGCACATAATATTGCTGTAGGAAGCTACACCACCCTTGGCATTTACGCCAACTCGAAAAGAGATAAATGTTGTATCTTCGCGTGTTGTGAATGTAGATTTTTTACTTGTATTTACTGGGCTTGCCAGTACGTTTGCGCCATTGCTGAAAATATACACGTAGCCACTCGCTCCACTATGCTCCCATGAAAATGTATAAGTCGTGTTGGGTTCTACTTTGATACGTGCTGCGCTTGCTGTATGGTCAGTGTAAGCGTCATTTTCAGTCGCAGTTAAAACCATACCATTATTGCTATATACCGCTGTACCTCTGATACATTCAGCACCTTTCCAAACATCGAAATCAAACAACTGCGCCCCGGTCGTAGTCCTCTGCCTTGTGATCCCCGGAATCTCAATCCGCCTGAACCCCATCCTGTCTGCCGCATCCTCCAGGGTGATAAAACTCCCCTCTGCGCTCCGTGTGATAGCCCCTGCGGAGTTACGCTGGAGCTGGGCTACGTTATCCCGGTTGGTGTGTATCCGCTCCCGATCTGCGGCTATCTCTGCGGCTGTAGCCTGGACATTTTGGACTTGTATGCTGCCCTCTGCCTGTACACGGGATACCTGGGTGTCTCCGGCTGTGTTTACACGCTGAGTCTGGGTCTGACCGGCATTGTTTACATCAGCTACAGCTTGCTGTGCAGTAAGGGTAAAGTCATTTTTAATCTTTTCTGTGTCCTGCGCTGATTTATTTGCCGCTGCTGCCTCTGCCTTTGCCGCATCCAGTGCTTTGATTGCGTCCTGGGCCAGCTCCTCGAACATTCCTTCCAATACCGTTGATTCGTTTTTGCTTTCAATACCGTCTCCGCTGGCACTCTCATAGACATAAAGATTAAATGAAAACGAAGAAACTACATCCTCTCCGCTCACAAACTCTATCATACATATCGCGCCGCCCGGCTCCGCAAGCGTCTGATTCGTCATGGGTACAAAGACGGATTTGTCTGCGATCCGGCAGTCATTATATACCACCTTTTTTGACGGCTTGACCACCCACACACGAGCCGCCACGCCTGAAGGTATATCCCAGTCAACCACTGTACACTCTATCTCCCTGCCGGTATCTCCCTGGACAGCATAGACCACCGGGGTGATCCGTTTATGCAGGACACTTATTTCAATCTTCTTTATCGCTTTCATATATTACCTCACAAAATATTTGCTCCACATCAAGCGCCTATAGCGATCCATGCCAGTATTGTTTCTGTCGTATTCGTTCTCGTGACGTATGCGTCAAATCCATTTTTTGTATTATTAGTGGCGCCAACGCCCAGGACATTTGTGCCTGGGACGGACGTAACCGGAGTGACTATAACATATGGCTGGCCTTGAAACGGTTTCGGAAAATCCACATGCGCCATTGTGGGTTTGTTGGCTACCGGAACAATACTCACCCTGCCCCCTTGGATCGTAAAACCTCCTAGCTCATCTTTTATCAGTCCCTTTATCACAGGCCACTTTATTTTCCCTGAGTCCTTACTCAGAGTCCTTATATAATCGTCATCCGCTAACGAAGTTACTTCTTCGAGTTCCATTTCAGGTGTCATTGGTGTATTTACTTCCATATCAATCACCTCCCAGTTTGTTTTTCTGGATATATTCCCGGATCGCATTGATATGCTCCGATAAAGTTTGGTCTACGGCGTAAAAGCTTTTCTTATTGTTATCACTGATGGGTTCTCCAGTGTCTTTATCTACCTCGTTGTAGGTGTAGGATATCCTGTCACTCCCCTCAATGTTCATGACCATAAAACTACTAAGTCGTTTCATAAAGCAAGCCCTCCTGTTTTTCGATTATTTGTGCAACTTCCGCAGTGTATTCTTCTTCATAAACGCTCAAAATCGTTTCTATATCTTCTCCCTCAAAATCAGCATTTTCAAGACGCGTGCATTCAAAATCTTTTTGTTTCGCCTTGATCTCCCATGCAAATTTTAGGTTTTCTGTACCACGGACAACAAAATAGGATGGATACTTCTCTCCTACCCAAATATCTCCCGGTCCTTCTTTTTGCAGAAACACCTGGTACTCAATGCCTGTTGCTACGGTCTCTGCAAACACATCGTCCAGAGAAACACAGCACTCTCCATTTTCATCTGTTACTCCCTCGCCCAAATCTCCAAACATCGGGGTTGCCATCTCATAGCAGTATTGCAGCCTGTGCGAATAATTTTCAGTTTCCACGATCCTGCTTTTTGTTCCTGACGCTGTAAAGGCCCCGCTGACTTTTAGTGGGCCTTTTACATCCAGGCGCGGTTTGATCTCAACGTGCCCCGTGTCGTAACTGCTTCCGTCTGAGTATAATACAGCTTGAGCATACTTCGCAGAACTCGATCCCGGCTTCGGATAAGCCGAAAGCTTCATGTATGTAGGATACATATTTATAACAGTTTTTGTATCTGCGCATTTTATATCCATTCTTTCCGACGGTCCCTCTACATATCCCTTATTTGATGTATCTGCATGTATCTGGATCGCAGAACCTTCATATCCCTGTGGATATATTCTTAACCTCGAACCACTCGACGAAGAAGTCCCTGCTGGATATCCTACATCCGCAACTGTCTGTATGCTCTGCCCTGTGTCTGCGCTTACCATCTTACTGCAGGCCAGTACGTTATTGTCCAAGTCAAAATAAACCCTACCATTTTTCGATGCAATTTTACCGATCCGCATGTACGTTCCATTAATATACAGCTGGCCGCCGGACATATAAATCCCCTGCAATAACCCATTTTTTGTGAGCAGGCCAAAGATATCCTCGTGCGTCAGCGCATCCACATCTACCACAACTGCAATGCTCTGCATATCCAGCATCTGTGTTGTGCCGCCTGCGGCGTATAAAGTACAACGCAGAGCTACAACATCCCTTGGTATCCCAATGGCCTTCCCGCTCGCGGTAGCTATTATCCCTCCTGCAGACGTTGCAAGGGCAGAATACAGGCTGTGAGTGATACTGGGTTCATTTGCACTGGATGTATATACAGTTGTCCATGTTGCCCCATCCAACGATTCTTCGACCTCGAACCGTCCCGCATATTCCGTTCTGGCTGTGCCGGTCCCGTCGCGGTAATAGGCGCTCAGAGTAATGTAGTTCGGTGCCATTGAATTATCCTGGCTGCGTTTTACTACCAAGGTGGATGCCTCCATAAAATATGTGCGGCCGGCAGCTCCTGTATCTCCTTTATCCCCCTTGATAAGAGACCAGGTATAATCTGACGCATCCGTGCTTTCTGCTGCTGTGGTTTTGTTATAAGCCAATCCTATATAGGTTTTCCCTGATGGATCATCTGACATATTTGCGCCAGATGCAGATGTTGCATATTTTACCCATGTATATAACTGCTTTCCATCTGCACCATTTTGCCCCGCGACTCCGGTATCGCCTTTTTCGCCTTTTATCAGTGACCATGTATAATCGTTGTAATTATTGCTCTCTGTCGCAGACTCTTTATTATAAGCAAGACCAATATATGCTTTATCTGTCGGGTCATCGCTCATGCCGCTTGTTGGGGTATCTGCGTATTTCAGCCATGTGTAATACTGTTTTCCATCTGCTCCTTTCAGGCCCTGAATGCCCTGGGGACCTTGTATTTTAGTCCATACATAATCAGAAAACACCGTACTATCAGCCTGGACGAAATCTACATACTGCCCTATCCATTTTCCTGGCGTTTCTCCATTATCGGCAGTAAACGTGCTTCCGTCGTCAGAATATTTCATATGGATGTATGAAGTCTTCCCGTCAATGCCGTTTGTGCCCGGAATTCCGTTTGTGCCATCTTTTCCGTCAGCACCCTCTATCTTCACCCAGCTATATGCTAACGGGTCCCTGGAATCTGTTTCTATAAAATCAACATATGTTCCAATATACGAATTTGGTTCCTTCGACATCTGTGACGATGTAGGTTTGTCATTTGGAGCATACATCACATGGAAGTAGCTTGTTCTTCCATCCGTGCCATTACCACCGTCTTTCCCCGGGATCCCTTGTGCTCCCGGTTCTCCATTCTTCTGTTTTGCTATATTGAACCGTTTCGTGACGGTAAACAACCCCAGATACGCCGCTGTGATATCCACCCATCCGGTGTCTGCCGTTAGGGCTGTCACCGTATATATCTTTGTAGGGTTATCCCAGGATCCTGTTACTCCTGCGGATCTCTGTATTGTGTATTGGCATGATGCAGTTACATCAATCTGCCCGTATAATACCTGGACAGTTGTTTGGACAATCGGGAAATCCGCATAGTTTCCCTGATAGTCCGTTGGAATGCCCTGATATTCGTTTCCGAGTATCATCGTTATGTTTCGCACAGTCTCAAGCTTTTTATTGACATATTCCTCTATATTATCATCATCTACGAGAAAAGCTTCGGAAGAAAGTCTAAACTCTCCAGTATCAAGGTTCCAATAGTTCCGGCCTGTCTTGTCCGATAGTAGACCGGTTATGATAGCGTCTGCTACAATTCCTTTTGCTGTCATCGCTGTACGCCAGTTCCAGTCCCTTCCGTCCGCGGTACGCTCCGTTGCAATCTGTAAGCCCTGGCTGCCAAATATCATACAGCCGTATAATTCTGATTCTGGGTCCAGGTCGGATATTTCAAAGGCTCTGCCATTTACTTTTTTTGCGACAGTGCTCTGCAGCCGCAGTTGAGTATTTACTGCGTCCAGGATACCCCGCACCCTCTCTGCCATTACCGTTTTTGACTTGCTATCGAGGACAGTTTCAATTGCCTTCTGTAGCTCAAAATCAGAGTCAAAAGCACTTTTTTGATAGTCCCCAAGAACAATCTCCAAATTTCTTTTATCAATACAATCGTATTTGATTGAGATTGCCCTTGCATTTGTTTCTATGTCAAGTTCCCTATGCTTACAATGTACTGTATCTCCCAGCCCTACTTTTTCCAGGATTTCATACCCCTTATATTCCTCTGTACCTTCCAGGGATACCATATTTACATCATAAGATATTTTGGGCAGGTCTATGCCTTGTGCGAACTGCTCATTACACCTTATAATTAATTTGTGCCACAGTTCTTCAAGCGTTAGACATCCCTCTTCGTCCTCGCTCGCATCTTCTATCATCTTTACATCGTCAAAATAGATTTCCTTTGTATAAATCTTGGCGTAATCATTGATGCGCGGAGAGTCTACCCAGGGCGAATCACCGTCCAGCGTGTGTCCGTTATATGCGACTGGTATGATCCTGGTAACAACCCCGCTCATGTCTACATGTTCTTCTATCCCTTCCAGATTGTAACCAAACTCTGCCCGGACACCATAATCTCCGCCCACATGCTGATTTATGATCACTCGGTAATTGTCATAGAGGATTTCCCCGCCCCACCGGTTTATAAATGACTGGTCAATGTCTCCATTGATCGCCTCCATTAAATTCCTACGCACGTAATACGCTGTGGCTCCGGTGGTGATGTCAGATGCTCCACTATACTTACTCTCGGCGCACAGGATATCAAGCGCTTCCTGGCCGCTTTTACCAGTCGGCCTGACATCTAATAATATATGATTATCCTTGGAATCAAAGAAAATAGGAAGAGCATAAGCCGTTACTGTTTCATCATCCTTTTGTGTTTCGTAAATACGAAAAAGCTGCCTCTCCCCCATTGGTGTTGGCGCGGAGATAACAGCTTCTTTTATGATCATTTTAAATTTTCCATCTTCATCTATCGGATGTTCCAATTCAAGATGCCATTCATCATTGAGTACCATTTCGCATTCGCATGACATCGGATCCAGTACCGCATCCCCGTTATGCTCATAGTCTGTATTGTCTGGCAGATATATCTGTATCATTATCGGCACCTCCAATTGGGGATGACCTTCAGTCTGAACCCACTTGTTATAGCTATGCTGTTTTTCCCTTTAAGCAAATACAGGTCATCATAATCACCTGTCACAGAGGTATTCATGATCGTGTTATCCAGCCTATATGACAGTTTCCTTTCAGTATCTATGGTCAAATTCTGCCCCACATTCGCCACCATTGTCTTCCCGTTGACAGTAAGGGTACACACTCCTTCTCCGGTAATTTTATAGACCGGATGGGACAGGTAATAGCGGTTATATAATACCTGGTCAATATCCATTTCCGTTGTTCCTTCTAATAGGTATTGATAGCCTGAGCATATAAATTCAACCGATATCTGTCCCATTGTCCTTATAAATCTATCTGTAGATTTAATTTTAAGGTGTTTGACCTGGTAGAAATATTCTGGGTCGTCGCTCAATACAAGCCTGCTGCCTATACCATCATACAACCATTCTTTTACGATGCGATATTGTTCCATCCACAAATCTTTTTTTGCTTTAAAACCGAATGTGAAAGTTACCGGGATATCTGGCACAGTATCTTTTCTACGGTAAAGGGTGCCGTCCCTGCCCGGCAGTTTTATTGCATCATGATCCGGTTCCGGCGCAGGGGGCGCAGGTCTTTCTTTTACCAGCAGCCCGATTGAGTCGCTGGTTACCTCATTCAATTCCACATAAAACGTATCAATACCCCCTTGCTGCTGATTTCATCGTTGTCTTTCTTGTTGTACCGCTGTTCACAATTTGCGTAACATCTTTTTCAAACTGCCGTCTGGATGGGTACAAAGCCGTGTCCTTTGCTGCTATCTCCCTTAGATATGGCAGATACTCTTTGAACAGCTCAAATGCTTCTGCGTCACCGGAATTCCCATATACAGCATTGGTTCCAGCAGTGCTTCTTCCTGTCAGGTTTGGCACTTCCATGCTCTCCGCGATCGTGGCCCGTACATCATCCATTTTATCTTCGTATCCGATTCCAAACCCTTCGGCGGTATATTCACCCAATCTTTTAAAAACTTTGGAAGGGGAATTAATATCTAGCCTGTATTCTGCCTCTGCTACTGCATCCGCACACATCTGAGCTACCGCATTGATCACCTCAGATTCGCCTGCATAGATACCGTTTGCCAGACCAACAGACGTGTTGTAACCATCCACATATAACGTCCAGGAGTCCAGCTTTGCAGCTTCGTCCGTTACAGACGATACGAGGGATTCGATCGCTGTCTTAACATCGTTCTTTCTTGCAGATATCCCCGCTTCCAGACCACGAACCGCCACATTAGCCGGCACGTAAAAATTAGCATATGTGAGCGTTTCCTCTGTTTTGGATAGCACATCATCACAAAGAGATGAGACACGAGCCAGCACTGTAGGTGAACCACGCTCTACTCCCGTCCTGATCCCATCAACTACTGTATTGCCTACATTGGTAAAATCAGCAGAGTTTAATGTGCTCTGGGCAATATTTACGATCTGTTGTGACAACATCTGTATTGCCATAGTGGCTTGTGACTGGCTATTATTTATCCCCCCTGCAAGTCCGGATACAACATACTGGCCTATTTCGGCAAATACCTTTGATGGCGATTGAATACCATATGTAGACTTTGCCTGTACAATAGTTGCCTTGCCCAGTTCATCTACAGCAATCTTGCCCTGTTCTATGCCCTCCCTTATGCCCTTTCCAAGACCGTCAGATACATTTATACCTACCGAAGACATGGCTTCTACCATCTGTTCTTTTCCGCCATTAAGGGAGGCTGTGTATTCTTCAATCATTCCCTGGACGCTGGCATTTACTCCTTCCTTCATATCCAAAGAATCAGACCAAAGCTTGTTTGCCTCTTTTAACTGCTCATCCGTCATATTGGCAAAGGCTTCAACATATGTGGTTCCCTGCGGTCCCATCTCGGCCAGTTTATCTAAGATACCCTGATTCACGCCTCTGTCAGCCAAATAGGCCATATTATTCGCCCAATTGGTTACTCCATTAATCTGGGACTCCATGTTTTCCAACAGTTTCTCGCTCGATATCTTAGTGCCGGCGTCGAACTCATCAAACATGTTCATTTGGCTTTCCAGGACACTTGATACGGTTTCCTGCATACCCATGTAAGTTTCCACTATAGTCTGGGCTGCTGTTGCATTAGCATCGGCGGCTGTCTGCTGGGCCTCTGCATTTATGTTTGCGGATTCTGTGTTTTCATCCTGTTTGGTAGTAGCATCTTCCCATGAAATGCCATGTTTATCCATCTCTTCCTGAAGAGCTTCAATCCCTGCCTTTACCTCTTCACGAGCCGCCTTATTTTTACCTTGGGCATCTGTGTTCTTTTCCTGGGCTTCAACCAAGTCATCATATGCCTTTTTTTCATCTTCCTTTCCTGCAAGCCATGCCGAAATTTTTGTGTCTGACCTCAGTTTTGCATCTTCTTTAAGCTTTTCATTGACCTTTCCCTGCAGATCTTCCGCCTGGTTTCCAAGCTTTATCCGCTCAACTTCCAACTCCGAACGTTTCTTGATCAATTCAATTGCCTGCTCTTCCAGAGCCTTCATTTCTATTTCTTCCTGCTTGTTATTCAGGTAGTTTTCCAGCTCGTCATTGGTCAGACTTAGTTTTCCTGCCTGCTCATCATAAGCCAGGTTTAAATCTGGCACTATCTGATTCAACTCTGCAATGTACCCCTGCATCACCTGGGTTTCTTCGTTGCTTCTCCCGGTCTTCCCTGCAAGGGTCTCAATCCGGTCCGCAAGCGTCTTTGCATATTCTCCCTGTGCCTCCATCTCAGCACTGCTGTCCGCATACGATGTCGTCATATCCTGTGCTGATTCGGAAACTTCGTTTGCTTTATCACATAGGCGCTGGCTCCGGTCTGTCAGATTCTGAACATCCTTTGATGCTTCACCAGCCTGTGATGCATAGGCTGCCACAGCCGTTGTAGCTGCCACAAGTGCCGTTGCGACTAATACAATGGGATTTGCATTACATACAGCATTAAACAGTGTCTGTGCCACTGTAGCACCTTCTGTCGATGTCTTAAACACGGTAACTGCTGTGGAAACCGCCTTATAAGTCACAACACCAGCCGCTGCAGCCTCCATTGCCGGAACCAATTTGTCCATGTTTTCAATCACTGTGTCAAGCCCGTCTTCTAACTTTGGCAGAACTTCTTCCGCAATGGGAACGCCCACCTGGGTTTGGAACTTCTTACCCAGCTGTTGAAATCTGGATTCAAGGGTATCGTATTTGATATCCTTGATACTCTCCATCGTCCCTTTTACATTATCATATGCCGTGTTTGTCTCATTTAAGGAAGTGATGACTTTCATAGCATTGTCTTCACCCAGGGCCGACCATGTGTTGCTTGCTAAAGTAAGCATTTCCTGCTTATTCGTAGCTGTCGAAATATCATTGATCACAGAGTAAAACACATCTTTTGTTGTGGCTTTTCCCTGTTTCCATTGATAGAATAACGACTTTGTATCGCTCGAAAAAGAATCCAGATTTTCCTCAATCCGGCCATCTGCCAGAGAGTTACCAAACTCTTTCACAAAGTCGTTTACCTTATCCAGATTATAGGCACCGGAATCCAGACCATTTTGCAATATCCCGAACATTTCCTGCGCCGAAAATCCCGCCTGTCCCCATAACTGGCTGTACTCAGCTATGTTATCTGCCAGCTCACCGGACTTGTTGAGACCATTCTGAGCGCCCCGAGCCATCAGGTCAAAGGCTTCCTCAGATGTCACTCCCATATTCTCTACAAGGCCATCCACACCACGGATCGTTTCGCTCAAATCCATGTCAAAGACATCACGCATGGCAATGCCATTTTCTGTCATACTTTCGAGCTTGCTGGGATCCAACTCACCAGTATACTGCTTGACAAGGGCCATCGACTGCGCAACATCGTTGATATCATCACCATAGTTGTTATTATGCAGGTCCTCCATGACCGACTTGTATTGTTGCATCTCCCCTGCAGTGGCTCCGGTGCTTGCCTGTAGCTGCCTCTGTGCAGTTTCAAGGCTTGTTACTGATTTGACTGCATTGACAACAGCATCCTTTCCAAAATTCACCAGAGAGTTTGCCAGATTAGATTTAAGGACAGTTGAGAAATCTATTGTGACTTTCTCGGCCTCTTTTACTTCTTTGCCGAATTCATCAATGGATTTTGCGCACTGATCTGTAGACTGCGCGGCTTCTTTCAGATATGCAGCATTTTTATTTACTGCTGACGATGCCTTTATGACCTGGGCTTCTGCTGTGTTCAGCTTCGTCTCCCAGTCCTTTACGCGGTTCCCTGCGGTTTGATAATTCTTTTCACCTTTTGCGATTGCCGTACTGACTTCCCCTAAGGCTGTCTCTTCTTTCTTCAGCTCATCGGAAAGAGATTGTACCACCGCCTTCTGTTTCTTTATGGCCTGTTCCGATGAGTTTCCGGATTTTGTCATCTTATCCAGACGGTCTGTGGCCTTTTCGTAATCTTGCTTCAGGTCCTCCAGTTTTTTGCTATGGGTTTCCTGCTGCTTATTCAGGTTCGCAAGGCCAATCCCGACTTTTTCGTAGCTCTCACGGGCATGTTCCAGGCCTTTTCTGACAGCTTCTTCTTTACTCTTCTGCTCATCAAGAGACTTGGATAGCACTTCATGCTTCTTCTGGAGGGCCTCCAGGGAGTTCTCCTGGCCTTCATATTGAGCCTTGACCAGACCCAGCTCTGACTTTAGGGCTGACAAGGATTTATTGCAGTTCGTGACGTTCTGCTTAAATTCTTTCTCTCCATCCAACGCGATCAGTGCACCTATCTTTTTAATTGCCAAATGCTCACCTCCCGGATTTTTCCCACAAAAAAGCCACCTGCCGAAGCAAGTGGCTTATATCTCTATTATTTTCTGATTTTAAATGTTACGATAGGCTTATTTTTTATCTTACCCCACACAAGGGATGCCATCCCCATGATCGCCCCGACTATACCAAAAGCCGGTTCTGCAACGATGAGATATGCAACTGCGAGCCAGAAAACAAGGCTCAATAAAGCTTTTATAAACTCTTTCTGCTGTTTGCTCATAGTGCGTCCCTCCTTTGATATCATTATACTCCTGGCGGGGCTATAAGTCCAGCATTGAAACTCTCTTTTTCTCCTGAAATACACACCTTCTGGCCTTAAAATTACAGAACCACTTAAAGTGCCGGAATAAGTCGCACCACTTTCCCATATACATGCGGGAGATCTCTTTTTCCGTGTATCCCATCTGCATTCCCATGAACACAAGCCACGCAAAGTCTACAGGTTCGCTTTCTCCGTCTGCTTCTTCCTCTGCGTGGTCATTGCGTTTTTTGTCTCAAAACACCTGTAAAATTCATCGTGCAGCGCATCCGCAAGTGCCGTCAACGGGATGTCCACCTTTCGTACGATCCCTTCTTTTTCATATTTGACAGGCGCTCTGCCGTCTTTTTCTGCTGTGATCGCTTCCCCTTCGTTCACCATCCATGTCAATGCATCATTGACAGCTCCGGCATCCGGGAATTTACCGTGGTACTTCGTTTTACCATCATCATCTATGATCTTGTTTCCATCCTCATCCAGATCTGGTTCCCATGTCATGAGCTTCTGCTCGAATTCCCCGATCGTCCCGTATTTGTCCTGGACCTTCTCCAGCACTAAAAGGTCGCATTTGATGGGATACTTTTCCCCTGATAGTTCAATGGTGTTCATTTCTTCAAACATATATATGCCTCCATGATTCTCACAGTTATTCCTTTGGTTTTCCGCCTTTCTCGTCCAGCCATGCGATTGCCTCTGCCTCGGTATCGAATATCTTTACCTCTTTCCACTTTCCATCCGGCAAAGCCATTGCCTGCCCGGTAATGCTGGGTGTCTGATACTCAATGTTATCACCCTTTACCTTGTAACTTTCCTGGCCTTCTGTGAATTTCACCTTATACAGCCATGCTGCTGTATACTTTCTCACCCCATCCACCTTCTCAGCCACACGGAATCCGAACCCCACATACTTTGATTCGTCGCTGGCCTTATAGGTTACAGAATCTTCTGCCGTTGTGTGCCCGAACATGTTCTCATGGGCTTTGATGGGAAGCGTGGATGTGTTCAACGTGATGTCCGCGTATTTAAATTCCTTATCATACTCCGCCTTGATATCATCCGCGTACAATGACCCCTCCGCAAACTGCGGTGTGATGTCGATCTGTATCGCTCTCCCACAAGTAAACGGATCTGCATACGTGTTTGCCGGTTCTGTTAATTTCGCGATCGTCGGCCTTGCTAATCCAATATATGCCATAGTTTTATTCCTCCATATCTTCTTCAAAAATGCATGAAAAACATAAATGGTGATATCCACTATCCTTTTCATGTAATGTAATTATGTCTGTCACAACAGCCCCTGCTTCCCGAAGGGCTTTTCTTATCTCCCGACGCCTCTCGGTATAATTGCTCTTGGTGTAGAGATGTACCTGCATATGCTGCAACCATTCCTGGTCCGTATCATCTGCAAATACTGCCGCCTCCTCCAGTTCCGGATTGTAAACGATATATTCCTTGGGCGGACGTTCATTCGGGCAGCACAATGGCCAGATGTTCTTTACTATTTGCGCCAGCGCAAGTTCTATCCTCTCATTTACGCTCATCCCGTCACCTCATTGAATTTTTCCTGCATGGTATCCAAGCATTTCTTTTCCGAATTCTTCATAGCCTTGCTGATCACCGGCCTTGCACTCTGCTTTGATGTCCCATAATTCAGATATGCCAGTTTTTCATTGTTACGGATACCTTTTCTGTCTTTACCTTTTGCGGTAACAGAGACATAGTGCCCCAAATGATTTTCCCCTGGTTTATTTGCTTTTATGGACCGGGCCAAGTCTCCAGTGGCATATCCTTTATTAGCCGCCTGCTGTACCTGGCTCTGCAGTTCCTCTTTGAGGATAGGCGCTGCCGCTTCCAGCATTGCAGGGGCTACGTCAGCAATATCCCCCAGCGCCATCAGTTCCTTTTCCAGTTCATCAAATCCCATTGTCTGAAAGCTCATATCATCACCCACATATGATCTGGATCTTTGCTTTCCCTGTCTTGTAAGTACGGACGATATCATACATATACCCCTCATATTGTACTTTCCTGGCATATGCCTTGGATTCATCCTCTTCATGAGCGGAAAGTTCAAAATCCTCCTGCCTGGTCTCAAGGACCAACTTCACCTCAACGCCTGCACGCATGGCTTCATAAAACTCCATCCTGGTTGCTGATTTTTCCTCAACATAGATATCCACGCTGTGCTCTTCTTCCACTGGGAAGCCGTCCTTATCCTTCGTTTTATTGCTCCATATTAGCGTTGCTTCCATTGTCAGCCTCCTTTGTATAATCACCCGATAAGGCCATTGCATCACGCAGAGAGCAAAATGCCGCCTGGAACCGTTCTGCATCTTCATCGTACCCATAATGAGACTTGCAATACAGGCGGATCGCCTGCCGGTACAACGGATCTGTTTCATCTCCGTATATCCCAGCAATCTCCATTTCTTTTTTACAGGCCTCTACCAGCCCCTGCAGTTCAAGTTCTGCATCTGCCGATCTCGCTCGGACGAAGCGTTTCAGCTCTTCGATCAAATGCATATCACTCATTGTTCAACACCTCCAGGAGCTGTTGTTTGCTCATGCTGCCATAACCAGTGATCCCCTGTTCCTTCGCAGCTTCCTTTAACTGCACTACGGTATAGGAATCATCGTATACGGTACTATTATTTGCTGCCGGCACCGTGCGGCCCTTTATTCCCCCGCTTTGTATTTTAACAGGGCATGCGCTTTTGATGTTACCATAGCGCCATCCACGATCGCATATGCACAGTAATCTGTAATACGGTCTTTGATATGCTCCTCCAGCGTCACACTGATCTCCTTATTCACATTTGCCGTGTATCCCCTGGATGCGTTTGACATCAGAATCTCACCATCCAGCATGGAATCATCCTCTTTGACCGACATTCCTAGGATTTTAAATGCCCCGCCGTTTGCTACGTCAGCGATCAGGATAGGCCGTCCGTTCTGATCCTTCACATTGGCAATCTCTGTCCAAATGGTATTGGAGTTAGCATATACGGCCAGGCCACCGGCATACCCACTCTTTACTTTTGCCCTTGTTGTGATGATGTCGGTATATCCCAGTGCGCCCTTCGTATATTCTGAAATCTGTGGAGTATCTTCCTGTTTTTCTAATGCCGTTACAATGCCCAGCGGTTCTGCTTTAAAGCTTTCCCCGCTTCCAGGCTGTCCTTTTCCATGCGTGGAACCATAACCCAGCGCTGCTCCCATCTTTTCAGCCATGCGTTTCTGGATATATGGCAGGAATTCATCCATAGCCATCTCTTTCAGTTTCCAGGATACCGTGATCGCTCTGGAAAGCTCGCAGCCGTTCAGGGTCAGGGTCTCAAAGGTCTCTTTTCCATCCTCTGTTTTGGTTGCTTCATCATACCATTTTGCATCCGTGGAGGTATCGGCCTTGATCATAGTCAGGATGCCATTCACATACGTTTTGCTGATGTCATTCCAGTATGGATAGATCTCTCCGATCTCCTGCCAGATACCGGCTGTCACGCCTTTTGGGATGACCGTGCCCGTATTTCCTGTAGTATGGGTGAATGCCTCGTTCACCATCTTATAAGCTGCGTCCTCCTCGGTAGAAAGCGGCTTTCCCATCATACTTTTGGCCCAGGCAGTTTTGTAGGCCTCGGAAGAATAATCAAGCTTCTCCTCTGTGTGCTGCTGTCCATTCATGGCAATCCTTTCTGCCACTCTGGCTGTTCCTGCAGATGTAACCCCGCCTTCTGCCCTTGCATCTGTGAGATTCTGCAGGTTCATGCCCTGCGGTACGTTCTCCATAGCCTCCAGCGCTGCGTTTGCCTTGGCTTCCGCCTCAAATCTTTCATCCAGGGCTTTGATCTCCTCCATCTTTTTGTTCCCCTCATCAATCTTTCCGCTGTTGATGAGCTGCTTTGCCTCATTCAGCATAGCCTGTCTTTTCTCTAAATATTCTTTTCTTCCCATTTTCTGGCTCCTTCCAATTCTAATAGTTTCAAATTCATCATGGCACGTTCCATTTCCGGTGTCATAGCAAGTGTCCTTGCGCGTTCCATCTGTTCTTTTGATGGCAGCGCAAACATGGATGCGGTCATCAGCTCAGGCTCCTGCTGCTCAAACATGATCTTATCGATCAGTTTCCTCTCCAGCGCCTGCTGTGCATTCAGCCATGTTTCATGCTCCATCATGTCCAGGACTTCCCGCTCGGTCATGCCCGTCTTATTCATGTAGGCCGTGCACAGTGCCCTGTCTGCAGTACGCAGGACTTCTGCCATATGCTCCATGTCGCTGTGGTTCCCGCGCGCCCCGGAAGACACACAATGCACCATCAAAAGTGCCGTGGGTGACATCTCACAGTAACCTGCTGCCGCAATCACGGATGCCGCACTACACGCCTGGCCGGTGATATAGATTTTTATACCCGCGGTATGTCCCCGTAACATCGTGTAGATCTCCGATCCTACATCAATCGCACCTCCTGAAGAGTTGATATAGACATCATGCGCTTCATTTGGATATGCATCTATGACCTTCTGTACATCCCTTGGGCATGTGCTGTCTTCCTCGAACCAGTCATAATACCACTTATAATCATTCGGGATGATCACTCCCCTAATGTCGATCCTCGCCATCTGCTCCCTCCTTCCCAACTGCCAAGATACCCTTTATGATATCGGCGGTCGCATGGCAGTTTTCTGTGTTCATATTCTTCAGTGCGGTTTCGACCAGGTTCACCACCTGGGTATCCAGTCTCCGGATAGGTTCGTCCCCGCCCACCAGCGGAGCCATATTCATGGTCTCTCTCCACTCATTTGGTGTCATGGCCCCTCTGTCCACCATTGCCTGAAAAGCCAGCTTTGTGGTCAGGCTGGCGCACTGTAGGTTATTGGCCTCAAATACGATCTTATTCCCAAAGCCGCGCTCCTTGCGTGTGAACAGCCCTACCGTATAGGTCCCGTGCATCTGGACCACTACCGGCTCAATCTCTGCCTCATAATAAGCCGTCCATTCATCCTCAGTGTAATTCGACTGGACGATCTTCTTGTTTGTGTTAAAAAAGGACTGGATCCGTTCGATCGTCTTATCCGTCTGCGCTGCATTCGGTACATAATCCTTTGGTTCTATCCTTATCGCTTCCGCCTTGGCGTCAACACCGGCGGCTCCAAACGTCTCACTTTCAATTGCAAGATAATCTTCCACAAAAGATTTCACATTCTTCTTAACATCCTCCGGACGCATGGAGCTGTTAAATTTCAGCAGCCACCGGATGATACCGCTGTTTTTGATTGCTTTTATGATACCCTGATCTATTGTCCCAATGACATCCATCATCTGTGAGATTGCTTTTGCCGGACTTTCCCCAAACACATCGTCTGTATTAAAATCCTGCCTCAAGTGGATGATGTCCTCATAAGCAAACGTTCCTGATTTCCCATTCCGATACTGGAACTTCAGATAGAGGTTCCCCACTGCATCATATATCGCCTCTGCATATACACAAGGAACGGGATATAGCTGAATGGGCAGCCCATTTTCATCTCTAACGATCAAAATGAACGCATTGTTATTCAGGCAGAGCTGGTTTGCTGCTTTCTCCTGCAACATCTGTCCGGTCATGTAAGGGTTCGGTTCTTCCAAAAGGAACCGGATCCGCGCGTCCGGGTTCACTTTTAGTCCCCCTGCTGGGTCATCCCTGATATGTTTTCCCACCAGTTTACCGATGGCCTTTACTTTTGGCCGGATGCAGGCCCTAACGATATCGCTCTCATACAGTTTCCCATTCCAGGCATAATACCGTTCCTGCCAGGTGGTCAGCATCTGCAGACCTTCCTTTGCTGTGGGTTCCCGGTTCCTGGTCTGTTTTTTACCAAATAATTTCATAGGTTTACTCCTTTCTGGTTGTCCCCACTTTCATACTGTACTATAATCTTCTTACAGGCAATTCAAAGCCAAGTATCGAAGAAAGGAGTTTGAAAGATGAAAACTGCAACAATATATTTTTCTGACAAAAGCACTTTAACCGTACACGAAAATGATTACATAATACCGATTCTCCACTTTACTGTACACATTCAATTGTTAAGATTGAGAATAATTAACATTTGTTTTTTAATGTACGCGGACAATTCCGGCGAAGTCCATCTCATATGTTTGAAGTACAATTCTATTTCTTTAATTGGATTGTCCGCGTTTTCAATATTCCTGCACTCCTCCTGTATGCGTTCATCTATATCTGTTTTAAGCTTGTCGATTCTTTCTTTCAAATTCATTTCTTATACCCCTTTCTTGCGCCGGCGCAATTCCGGCCATAAAAATAACGCCCGGTAAAGGCGTCATATCAGACTCATATAATCATTCATGTTGTTCTGTAACACTACGTAGGCATCCAGCAGAGCCGCTGTACCATCAATCCTCCTTCGGGGCTTACTGGTCTTAATCGGCTGGATGTTATCATTCTTATCCACATCCACTGCTGTATTACAGAGGCACCACTTATCCACCGGATTATTGTTGTAGACGATCAGGTTGTTTTCCAGATCGGCTCCCAGGGCTTTCATGGGCTGCGACAAGGTTTTTTTGCCCTGGATGACCGGTACCATACTGGATTTACCAAAATAATCCTGCATGTCCTCCACAAAATAGACTGCAGACCAGGAATCGTATCCTATCAGGTTCAGATATATGTCATGCTCCTGCTGTACCTCCACAAACCAGGATTTTACATCCCGGTACGATATCTTATTTCCCGGACAAGTCCGCACATACCCTTTTTCGATCCACACATCGTATGGAATTTTGTCTTCCTGTATCCGCTTCTCCACCAGATCCTCCGGCATCCAATACATGGACATTACATAGATATGCTCATCTTCCGGCACCTTAAACAGCACTTTTGCCGCTGTCAAGTCCGTAGTGGAGGATAAGTCCACACCACCTATGCCGTATCTTGGCTTCAATTGGGAAATATCAAAGGTCATTGTGTTGTTCGCCTGTTCAAAGGTCAGCCATGCCTCACTTGAAGTCTCACGGATGTTGAATTCCTTGCAGAGCAGGTTCTTTACCAGGAGCGGGTTCTTTTTGGCTTTCTCAACCTTATCTTTCAGCGTGTTCCGGTTCTTGATGGTTCCCAATCCTGGATTAGCCTTTTCCCAGCAGGATTCATCTGTCCATTCCTTCCGGTTGTCCAGTTCATAGATAAAAGCAATAAAGTGTTCGTCTTTGTATCCATCCGGATCTTCGTAACCATTGATGACCATTTCAGCCTCTTCATATTTCTGATCATAAATGTCTTCCCGGATCGTGCCCGCAGTCGAAGTGATGTATACCAGGGGCTGCTCCCTGGCTGACGTGCCATCTGCCATGATATCGTAAAGAGCTTTCCCCTGTTTCCACTGGTGTATCTCATCCATCAAGACGCAATGGATGTTGAGACCGTCCAGAGTATCGCTGTCAGATGCCAAAGGCTTAAAGACTCCATCGTTGAAATCCGTGTCCAGCTCTGCCACCAGGGACCGCACCCTTTTTGAAAGAGAAGGTGATTTTCTGACCATCCGCTTAGACTCCAGCCATATAATTTTACTCTGGTCTTTTTTGGTAGCAACCGCATAGACTTCTGGTCCCATTTCTCCGTCTGCCGTCAGCATATACAATCCTACGACGGATGCCAGAAGGGATTTACCGTTTTTCTTTCCCACGATCAGGAGCGATTCCCGGTACTTCCGATTTCCTTCGATGTCGACAAAACCAAACACTGTCGCCAGATGCGCCTTTTCCCACAACTCCAATTGCACCGGTTTGCCGCCAAATTTGCCTTTTGAATGCCTGCAGTAATTCTCTGCAAATTCAAGTATGTGATTGGCCCGGTTTGAACTGTAGAAGTATTCCCCTGGACTTTCAATGTCCTTTACAACTTTTTTATAGGTCCTGAATACTTTATCCGAAACACGGATCTCTTTGTCCTGTATCTTTTCCCAATATTCCAGAATGGGGTTGTATGTTAGTGGATATCTAATCTTCTCTGCCATTTACAAAGTCCTCAAATCCATCATCTCTCTGTACTGCCACTTTTTCTGTTTTTGGAAGGCAATCAACCAATATCTTCATTGCCTGTGTCTGTTTCTGAGACATCTGGAGATATAACTGGGCATCCGGACTTTGCTTCGTACCATACTGGTTCTCACCGTTCTTGTATTCTACCGTAGTTCCTTCCCGCACAATCTGCTCTCTTAAGTCCTGCATGGTAATAGTCATAAACGCCACGTCTTCTATGGTGGCAAATACCAATTTTTTCTTATTTTCGTCTATTTTTGAGAATAACCTTTTAAGTCTTCTTTCCTCTTTCTCAATCCGCTTTTTCTTCTCCAAATATCCGGAAATACTGTCATATTCAGCTTCTCTTTTTAGCGCTTCTTCTTCAAAATCATCGTAATTTATCATATATACCACACCCCCTTTACGATAACCCGTGCATTACATGGAGGTAGACGTCTGGTTTTCCGTAATAAAAAATATGACCTCAATCAGGGGGGGAGTCTGGGTATTACTTCTCCCTCCGGACTGAAATCATATTGTATCAATCCTGCTGCCGGACCATCCTTCGTGTTCTCCTTCTGGTGACAGATATGGCAATCATATTTTAGATTAGAAAAACCCAGAGCAATGTCTGGGTCGTTGATGTTATCTGGATTCAGTTCTATCTTGTGATGGACAATGTATCCCGGCCGGTCATGGCATGTCTCGCATATGCCTCCATCAATGGACTTGCGATGCTTTATGTAGGCGGCTCTGCATTTCTTCCATCTACCACTGTTATAAAATGGCTTGGCGAACTCTCTTGCCATTTACCGCATCACTCCTTCTATCTCATACGCGGAGTCAATGATTTTAACTTTACACCCTATCCTCTTAGATAAAACCTCCTGCTGCTCCTCAATATATTCTCTTGTCATTCTCATATCTGCTCTGAGGATAAGCACGTCTTCCTTTTTGATAACAACTGCATTGCTACATCTGCTTTCTATATTCCTTGGCATCTCTATAAGTTTCCTCGCTATACATAGGTTTGAGCACTTGCTGCACGTTTCCTTACTGCACTCATGCAATATCCCTGATCTACTTTCCATAGACTATTCTCCCTTCTACGCAAAAACACCCAGCCAGCATCCTCGCTAACCAGGTGTTCTTTGTTTTTTATATACTTCTATTCTTTGAGTATACCTGTCAATACATAAAATGTCAAGTATGTTTTAGAACAAATATAATGACTAGAATACATTGGAAAAATGTACCTTTAAAATCCGCTGACACATTTTTTCTGATATCCCAATAGCCGCTGCCACGTCATAAGTCATCATTCCGTTTATGTATTTCAGGGTCAGTATCATTCTCAAAGTCATGTCTGGGAGTTCTGCAATATAATCCCTGGCTTTGTTAATCAATAGCTGATTCTGATAATACAGGCTACTATACTGTGTCTCTATATCCATTCTCTCTTCTGTCTTGCTCATTGATGCATCAAATACTCGGCCTACATATGGCATCCCGCTTATCTCTTTACCAAGAATAAGTGAGCCGCCAACTATCTTGTCATACTTCGCCTGAAGGCTTGTAAGCTCCATGTTGTTTCTGTGGATTTGTAAGAATTCCCGTTCTGTCATTGCCCTCACCTCATAATTCAACATTTCTTATTTTGGTAATCTCACTCCTCACGAGCCTATTTCATTATTATTTTCTCTCCTTCCAGCTCCTACATGTTTCACACCGCTGTTTACTTCTGACTATGCATACAGGTTTTATATTTTGGTTCATTCATGGCTCGTCCTCCATCTTAATATCATCATTTCCCAAAATTTCGAGCAACTGTTCATCCGTTGCGACTACACCAGTCAATTTCTCAATTTCCCAGACCATCGTTTTCTGTATGTTCCGGTTTTCGTAGCGGCATATAATATCTTTAACAGCATCCGCACTCACTAATCTCAGCATGGCTTGTCCTCCCCTAAATAGTTTTTTCCAAACTCTTTTCTGAAATCAATTTCTGGATATACCAGGTGGAAGGCTCGTTGCCCCTCCTGCTGCACCAGGCGCATCATGTCATGGTTCCGGTGTACAGCTTCCGGTCCTTCCCTGTGATGTTCCAGGCATAAGTACACTTTCAGACCATACTCCTCTGATTTCTTTCGATTGGCACCGCCGAAAACATGATGAGCCTCCAAATAAGGGAATTTTCTGCAATCACCGTGCAGTTTCATACAGAGGAAGCACGTCCTGTTTTTCTTGTTATGCAGGATACTGTTCGGATGTTTCATTCTTTTCTTTGTTCGTTTTTGTTTTGGAAACATCAATTCTCCCATTCCATCCCCTCCTTTCTTCTGGTTTTTTCCTTACCTCTTCCCTGTACCACTGATGGAAGTTCTTTCTCCATTCATCTACCCGATACTGGAATACTATCGTTTTCCATAGCTTTCTATCTATGTAACCTAAATCATTCATACGTCCTAGATCATCCATGGTCCCCTCCTGCTCAGTCAAACGGTAATTCTTCGTCAATCCCGTCCGTGAGATTCATAAATCCGTCGGCATCGGTCATGGCTCGCTTGTCCTGCTGCCTCCTGTTCCAATCATTAACAACTTTTTCAACACTCCGGCCATCAGCAGGGTAGACTTAAATTGTATCGAAAACTTCATTTTCCATATGTATTAAATCATCCCTGCAATCCCTATTCCTTGTTCGCTTGCTTATATTTATTGTATAGTAGTTTCCATCGTACCCTTTCACTTCGATGGCATCATAAGCGGTTGTTTTATGCTTATCACTGTCTGAGAATCTTTTTGTTTCACATCCCTCTTCTTCCAGCGCGCCTTGGATTAAGTCAATCATTAATTCTGTGTTCTCATCTCTTGTTTTAAACATATTTTCTCCTACACCCATACACCTAAAAGACAAGGCACATCTTCCGCCCCACGTCGAAAGAAAACCATGCCTGTATGCCGGTGTATGTCCTTTCCCAGTTCTTCTGCTGTGTCTGCGACCATTATCGTGTCCGTCGGCTTGTCCATATCCCAGATCCTGGCCACTACCTTATTCGGGAAATCATCCGGGTGGTCATATATAGCTATCATGGGCTGTCTTATTCCATCTAAATCTACCTCTGTAATGCTATTCACTATCTTCGTCTTTATCATCATCTTCTCTCCCTTTTATATCTACTTTTTTCAATAACCAGTATTCCAAGGCCGTCTGGCTGTTTAAGATTTCCGGCCGAAGATTCTTGTAAATATACTCTGCGGTACCGTAGGCTGTCAGGGTATCCAGGTAATCCTTTCTGGTCATATACTGTTCTGCCTGTACTTCCGGCGGGTTCATGGCCTCGGCAATATCCTGCTGCCCCTTATCCCCCTTGCATCTAGAATTTATGCGGGTTTCCGGCATTTCAGGGTGATTTTCTTGCGCTGGCGCAACTTCTGGTTCTTCATTTTGTATTTTCCCCGCGAAAACCGTATCCTCTTCTGTTCGGATATCCTGGTTTTCTGGCTGTGATTCTTGTGTTTTTCCGGCTTCCTGCTGCCTTTTCGTCATATCCTCATGGTCCGGCTCGCTTATAGTATTTTTGCGGGTTTCTGGGTTTTGCGCCGGCGCAATTGGGGCAGTTTCTGGGTAATCATCCGGTATCGCCATCTGGCCAGGTATTTGCGGCTCTTCTTCTGGCAGTGTCTCCCCGAAGATCTCCCTTGTCAGGAAAAAGAAGTCTGCCCATGACATATCGTCTGGTTTGGGCTGCCCAAATTTCTTGATCTTCAAGCCCTCACTCGGGCCGTACATCATCAGGAAGTATATCCCCTTACGATATGACAGATTTCCACCCGGGTTGATCTGCTCCACCATCTCCTCCACGTCACCCGTGGCAAATGCCTCACTTGCATATAAGTTTTTGAGTTTCCCAGGATTATCCCGGAAAAATGACTTTATCAATTCCTGGAAATCCTCTGCTTCTCCCGGCTCCTGGGCATTGAATTGTTTCAGTTCTCTTATCGTTTCCCGGGTTGTCTCCGGACGGATCATCTCTAAGTCTCCATCCGGCAGTGTCAGCATTTCCGCCAACTTACTGCTACCGATCCCGGCAAATTCCGGCCGGAGACGTTCCGAGTACCCGTCTATGGAGTATTTGGCATTGATCGCCATAAATCTCGATACCGTAGATGGGGACAGGCCGTACTCTTTTCTGGCAAAATCCGCTATTGTCTCATAACCATCCTTCTGGTATAACTGCTGCTCCTCTATTTTTCTCAATGTGTATCCGATTCGTACAAAGCTCTCGGCCACTCCGTTCAAATCCCTTTTTAACTGCTCTTTCATATTCAGCCAGTCGTTCAAGGTTAACTGTACATAGTCCATGGTACTCCTCCTTTACGCTATTGCTGCCGTCCGGATCCGTACCGGCGCCTGCTGCCGCTTTATACTTCGCTTAAATTTATCCAATACTCTGCTAATGGCTTTCTGATCTGGTTTGCGATCATACTCTGCATAATACTGCAGTATCGTGTCATCCTTCATGTCGATTTCTATGGTGTAGTATGGCTTTTTCGGATTTTCTTTTTTCCTCAAGAATAATATCCAGGTTTTTCCTTCTGCCATGTTTTCCATATAATGATTGCTGCTTCCCACGCAATGATGCAGCGTGCGGCCTTCTGCAACTAAATCCTCACAGTTCCCTGCCGGAATGATCATATAATTATCGTCCTCCCAATAATACCTCTTTGCCACCGGTAACTGTTTTTCTATCTTCTTATTTAGTCCTGCATACTTTTTCTTTTCCTTTTTCAGCCTTTCTTCATCTTTCCTGGCATTTATGAGTTCTACTAACTGGTCATGGCGGGTTTTGAGGTCTTTTGGCAATCTCACAATGTCGTCTGATGTGTCCATTCCCTCGTCCCTGGCCATCTTGAGATAGTCCCTCCAAATCTGGGTTAGTGTTTGTGGGTTGATCCTCTGCTTTTTCATGTAATTCACCATACGGTTTACGCTTCCCAGCTCTTTGAGGATTTCTTCACAGTTACTCTTTGACACATTTTTTACCGTTAGATATTCCAGAGATTCCTGAGATATCTTGATTCTCTGCCCTGTGCCTTCTCTCTCCTTCTCATACTGCAGCCATTCCAGAGTATTGAATCCTCCGTTGAGTCGTTTCATCCGGCTTACCCTGTTCCCGTCAAGCCTCAGAAGTTCCTTCAAATTTTCTGCGTTCCGGCATATGGCATTTGGCTCTCCCCACCAGCCGTATTTCCCCATAATATCTGCCACCAGCCTGCTCAGACCTGTTTTTGTCAGGTATTCCAACCACGGACGTTGCTGGAATGTAGTGATAAATTTATTTACCTCCAGCTTTTCTTTTTTCTTGGCCAACAGGTCCAGTCCGCTGTTCTGTAGTTTCCCATATGGCAGCACCTCATCCAGATTGCCCGGATACAGGTAGGATGGCATGAATCTTTTATTGAGTTGATTCTTATCCCACCAATCCTGCGAGAACTCATCCGCTTCTGACTCGGTTCCATAGTATACCTTGCCCCAGCACTTCCCTTTTGGAATGATGGCCCGTACCTCCTCATAAAGTTCAATCGCTTTTTTCTCTCCGGCTTTCCATGTGCAGACTGCCCGGAACTGCCGTTCCACCCACTCCTCTCCGTGCGCCTGCAGGAGTATCACTGGGGCTTTTGCTGTCCGTTCCTGTTTCCTGCTGTATGCTTTGACGGACGCTCCGCACTTCGGACAGACAGTCATCTCTCCGTGTTTCCATCCTTTCTTTTTCCAGCTATGTTCTCCACACGCCGTGCAAGCATAATCCGTGCGTTTCTTGCCCTTTTTGAAAAAGAGGTAATTCTCCGGGAATATCTCCTGCTGCACCCAGTCCTCCATTGCATCCGGCACGCATGCTATTTTCCCCATCATCTCATCAATGCGCCTACATTTTCTCTGATAGGCTCTTTCGTATTTCACCTGATTAGCGCTGACTTCAAAAGAGGTTACATTGTAGGTTCCCAGATATCCCAGAGCAGTCTCGCTATCTTTCTTTGATGCAAATTCCCAATCATCCCCGTAGTAGTAACTGTCTCCTTTTATTGTGTCTAAGCTTTTGCATACTCTGGCCACATTGTTTATCATGCAGGAGTACCACTTCCCGTCTGCGAAGGCAGCATGAGCCTTTTCTTCTTTGTCCGCAAAATATCTGGCACGGAGACAGCCCATATAAAACAGGTCAATGTTCAGGATCTCTTTTCCGTCAAATTCTACTACCTGGCTGACTCCCAAAACTTCATCACTGATTTGTTCCGGGAACTGGCAAGGCGGTGTGTTCTTCATAATTGCCGTTCTTTTCATTTCTTTTCGCCTCCCATGTAATATTCCCGGATGATCTTCTTGGCCCGTCCCATACCTGGGATACCCATTGTGATCGCCTGTCTGCTCGAACCTTTTCCGGCTTTTGGCATAGGTATTTTTCCGGATAATATTCCGGTTTCTGCTATGATATCTTTGTCAATCTCATAACAGTTTTTAAATGACCAGGTCAGCAGTGCTGCAATACACCCTTTCAGGCTCTTGCCTTTTTTTCGCACATAAGCTGCCATAAGTTCATCTTTTATGCACTGTCCTATTATGTACTGCACCCAATCCTCCAAAATCTCCTGGGGTTTCAGCTCCTCCGCCTCAGCTTCTATCTTTCCTACCGCTGCCGTCACTGTATCGCAGAGTGCCGGCACTTCGCCCTGAAGGTACATCTCTACCACTTCGTCCTGGATCCCGTTCTCTTTTGCCATGACTTTGATACTCTCCATGTCGCCCTCATTAAAGAGATTTTCTGCCAGCTCATTTATTTCGGCAGATGAATTAAATTCTCCAAATTTATCAAACATCAAGTTCTCTCCTCTCCATTTCATTTTTGAGCCACCCGGAATAGGCGTGGCCGCCATGTTCTGTTACTGTCATCTGGCCTTTCAGCAGATTCCAGATCGTTTCCCATTCTTCCCGGTTTGCTACCGGCTTTCCCTTCCCGGACAAAAATCCACCTGCTGCCCACTTACTCAGGTTGTTGTCCACCATATTAAGTACAAACTCATTTCCGGAGTGGACATGTATTTCACAGGGCTGTCTGATCCGGGCAAGGGCCTCTGCCAGTGCTGTGAGGACAGCCTGGTTGTAAGTCCCCTCGGTCCGGCCAAATCCCTCTCTTGTCACCGGGCGGCCACGAAGGTCGCACTCCAGGACATATCCGTACTTTCGTACCTGCGGTCTGGGAGATGTACTGTCTGTCTCTATATAGATATCTACCCGCTGCATCTTATCCGCCCTCCTTGATCAATGTGTAATACAGGAACTCGTATCCGTCCTCGGTGAATCCTTCTCGTAAGCTATCCTTATCCAGGTACCATCCTTCTGGAACCTTTATCTCCCGTGAAAATTTATTGCCTTTCATTTTCTTCGTTGTTGGCTTTGGCCGGATCAGGTTTCTACTGCAGTTGTACGCCTTCTTCTGGATCTGTCCGTCGGTTCCTTTGGTCTTCTGGCTGTATTTGATAAAATATCCTGCCAGTTTGCGGTACTGGCCTGAATCATCCAAAGGTTTGGCACCAACCCATCCATATTTCCAAAGGTCCTTTATCTTTCTAATGTCAATGGAATTTACGACCATATGGATATGAGTGCCGCCACGGTTCCCGACTTCGGCAGTTTCTACATACTTAAACGGCTTCCCCTCTGCCTTATAAATCTTCCTAAGGTCGTCCAGCAGCTTCTTCCTGTGCTTTTTCAATCCATCTCCATCAGGTCGCAGTTCCTTATGGTATGAGAAGGTCAGATACCAACTGTCTTTGTCAAAATTGGCGTTCAATATTCTGGTCAGCTTCTTTTCCAAGTGGCGGTCATTTATCTTTCGCTGCTTTTCTGAAGTTTTATTCCTTTTTGGCTGTCTCTTCCGTCCTTTCGGCTGTTGCCAGTATGTATAATACTTTGCTACTTCCTTTGTCCTGCCTGCCCTGCATGTCATTTTCATGTATGGCATATTATTCTCTCCTAAGTCTTAAGATAATAAACTTATCAAGTCTAAAGCGGGGAATCCCCCGCATTTTTTCGTTGCCATTTTGTGCCATACATGCTATAATAAATAAGACAATATTATTTTAACAAATATGGCTTGTCCGGAAGTTTCGCACACTTCCGGACATTTTATTTTACTTTTTTAAATTTTGTGATCATATCTCTTTGGTGGTGATAGCGCCTGGTTGCGACAAAATCCCCTTTGCCACCATGACTGCCCCAAAACTGATCTACCAGTGGTAGGCACTCTATGGTGAGACTTGTTATCCCATGACGATCCTTTACCGCCTGGATCTGTCTGAATATCGACTCCATCTCTTCCGCCAATTGTTCAAATTCAGTCATCCAGCATATACACCTCATTTGTGTCTTTATCATAGATAAGGACGGCCGTATCTCCGTTCTTATCCGTAATCTTTGCTGTGTTTCCCTCAACCAGCACCTTTACACTGCCAGGGTAAAAGTTTGTGTCAATCCATCTCCTGATCACAAATTCTGCTATTGTTTTTGCCATTGACGTTCCTCCGATCTTATCCTATAATAAGGATGAAATATTATTATCAAGTCCCTGATTGCTTGCCGGCTGCAGGGGCTTTTTTATCTCCAAATCCCAGGTCAAAGACCTTTTTAAGCTGTGCACTGGTATAACTGTAGTTTCCACTTGTTATGTATCCGATCAGCCAGCAACGGACACCATTATTGTCATATTTTTCTGTTTCACGCAGGCTTCTGACTTCATCAGCTATCTTTGCATAACGCCTTTCAAATTCTTCATGATTCATGATTTCTCCTCCTTGCTATCTTTTCTCCAATTTCCCGCACTCATCAACGCGGTGGAACTGATTTGCGAAGTCAAGTATCGCATTACGGGCCGCTATATACTCTGGGTCATCACAATCCAGCTTGCAAAAGTGGTATGCCAATTGCACGGCAATACGCTTGCACACCTTGA
>ERZ791934.1002-NODE-1002-length-31701-cov-12.929122_pt1 | contig 31701 bp, 29 predicted proteins | sample MGYA00510125_ERZ791934 | MGnify/ENA primary metagenome ERZ791934 (study PRJEB30046, sample SAMN00993240) | human gut metagenome | study: EMG produced TPA metagenomics assembly of the A metagenome-wide association study of gut microbiota in type 2...
AAGAGAAGAGATAGAAAAGAGAGAAGATATTTGCAGGAGCAGATGTCTTTTTTTGCGTTTATAAAAAGAGTCAGCAAGAGAAACTGGTGCATTGACAGAGAAACCACGACCCGATATCATGAAAGGTATGAATGAGAATGATTTCAGAGAGAACGGGAGGGTGCCCATGCTGACCAAAAGACAAAATATGATTATGACCATCATGAACAATCAAAAGGATTGGATCGTAGGAAAAGATCTTGCAAAATTATTGAATGTATCTGATCGGACAATCCGCAATGATATTGCTGCGATCAATGAGTTTTACGCAGATACGATGATTGAATCTAATATCCGGAAAGGATACAGGATTCAGGGAGAAAAAGTAAAAAGATTTACAGAAGAGAGAAAAAAGGAAATTCCGGAGACAGGGGAAGAAAGAAGATGGCTGATCCTGAAAACATTGGTGGAGCATAATCAGGTAAATATATATCAGTTAGCAGACCAGATGTGTATTTCAGAGTTTTCACTGGAAAATGATATGAATAAAATCCGAAAATTACTGGACAATTATCAAGGGTTAAAGGTAATCCGTCAAAGTAATATGCTGCAACTTTCCGGAGGAGAACGGGAAAAGAGACATTTATATGAAGAGTTGATCTCCTATAAGATCAGCGGCAATCTGTGGAATTTAAATAAAGTTGCAGAAAATTTTATGCGCTTTGATCTCCTGAAAGTAAAGGAGCTTTTAAAAGATATTTTTGAGGAATTTCATTATCAAATGAATGAAGTAAGGATTCCTACTCTATTGATCCATGTAGGAGTGATTTTGGAAAGAAATTTTGCTTGTCATTTTTTAAAAGAGGATGAAGAGCAGCAGGGGAAATATGGAAGAGAGGAATATGAAATTTCCCGACATTTTTTTGAAAAAATCGGCGCTAGACTGTCTTTACAAGTTCGGGAGGCAGAGATCTGTGATTTTGCCATTTATTTGGAACATGGAAAAAGAAAAGGATATTGTGAAGAAGAACAGCTACAAGGATTAGCTTCGGATTTGGTACAGCATATTATCGTTGAGATTCGGGAACATTTTGATATTGATTTCAGTGAAGATTGTGAATTCAGACTTGGACTGGAAGTACATACAGTTTCCCTATTAAAGAGACACTATGCAAATGTTGAGATTGATCATACATGCCTGGAAGAAGTGAAGAGAAAATATCCCCTCATTTTTGAGATGGGAGTGTGGGTATGCAAGATTATGGAAGAACATTTGAATATCATCATCAGTGAGAATGAGATTTCTTTTATTGCATTACATCTTGGATCTGCATATGAGAGAGCAAATTTAAGACGAAAATACAGATGCTTGTTAATATGTCCTCACAATCAGACAGTAAAGGATTTGTGCATACAGAAAATCGTGAACCGTTTTCAGGATCGTATGGAAATTGTGGGTTGTATGAGCTATTTTGAAGAATCACTTATCAGGGAGAAAAATCTCGATTTGATACTGACGACACAACCGGTGGCACATGCTCTGGATATTGAGACAACAGAAATATCTATGTTTTTTGCTCATACAGATGAAGCAGCTGTTTTTCAGACATTGAATAGATTAGATCAGATCCGTTATAGAAATAATTTTCAGTTTTTTATTTTGAATCTAATCAGAGAAGAGTTTTTTACAGCAAATATGGCAGTAGAAGAACCGGAAAAGATTATATCGGATATGTGTGATAAACTGTATGCCCGTGGGTATGTAAAAGAAAATTTTAAGGAGGGAGTACTGAAAAGAGAACGTCTTTCTCCAACATCTTTTTTTCATGGTTTTGCAATACCGCACAATATGTCTCATCAGGAGACAATTCATTCTGCAATCAGCACTGCAATTTTAAAGCAGCCGGTCCAATGGGGGAGTTATGAGGTGCGATTTGTACTGTTGTTGGCAATCACAGAAGAAAATAGAAATTTTTTAAAGATTTTCTTTGACTGGCTGGATGATATCGTTTCCAATCCTGAGAAATTTGCGAGACTTTTGGAAGTTCAGGATTATCAGAGCTTTGTGAATACACTTTTGTAAGGGGCAGCATGTTTCTAAAAATAGACAGCATTTCCTAATACTAGGAAGAGACATTGGAAGAAAATAAAAAAATCTACGATATACTTTAAGTAAAGGTTAGGAGGTGCAGAAGATGGAAGAACTTGAGCTGGTTTGTTTTCAGATTATTTCTTTTGCGGGAGAAGCGAGAAGTGCTTATATGGGAGCGATTCAAACAGCAAAACAAGGAAACTATGAAGAGGCGGAGAAGTTGATCAAAGAGGGTGGAGATGCATTTTTGCAGGCACATAAGGTTCATGCAGATCTGATCCATAAGGAAGCCGCCGGAGAGATGGAGCAAACACCAAATTTATTGTTGATTCATGCGGAGGATCAGTTGATGGCAGCGGAGACGTGCAAGATTCTGGCAGTGGAATTGATGGATGCTTACAGACGAATTTCCATTTTAGAAGCAAAAGAAGCATAAAAGAGAGGAAAAAGATATGAAAAAAGTGTATTTATTTTGTAGTGCAGGGATGTCAACAAGTATGCTGGCTGCAAAGATGCAGGAAGTTGCAAATTCACACCAATTAGATATGGAAGTCGCAGCATTTCCACATGAGCAGATGGGGGAGATCATCGCAGCAAAACATCCAGATTGTATTTTGCTCGGACCACAAGTGAAATATCTGTACGATCAGACAGTGAAAGAATATGGAAAGACAGGAATTCCGATTGCAGTGATCGATTCAGGTGATTATGGAATGATGAATGGAGAGAAAGTTTTAAAAACTGCAATCAAAATGATGAGAGCAGTTGGGAAATAAAAGAGTAAACGGAGAGGCAAAGGATATATACTTATGAAAAAATTCACAGGTTTTTTGGAAAAATATTTATCTCCTTTGGGGGCGAAACTGGGTAATCAAAGACATTTGCAGGCATTGTCAAATGGTATGATGATGACACTGCCATTGCTTGTCATTGGTTCTATTTTTATGATTTTGAATAATCCTCCGATTAATTTAGAAACGGTAGATATGAATACGACCAATCTTTTTATCCGTTTTTTAATTAATTGGAAAGAGTGGGCAGTAGCAAACAGCGAATGGATTCTTGCGCCATATAATATGACGTTTGGAATGCTGGGATTGATGACTGCATTTTCGGTTGCCTATTGTTTGGCAAAGAGTTACAAGATGAATGCGGCAGTCAATGGTATTATGTCAATGTCTGTATTTTTACTTGTATGTTCCAAAGTGGTTCAAGTTCCGGTGGGAGAAGATGCTGCGATTTCAGCAATTACATCCCAGTATTTGACAAGTGATGGATTGTTCATTGCATTAGTGTTGAGTTTTGTATGTGTTGAGATTAACCGCATGGTGGACAAACTGGGAATTAAGGTTAAATTTCCAGCATCGGTACCAAGTATGGTTGCTACATTTGTAAACTCATTGCTTCCACTTTTTGTAAATATTGTTATTGTATATGGCATCAATCTGATTTTAATCTCTTTGATCGGAAAATCTATTCCAGAGGCGATCATGAGCTTACTTACACCTGCGATCGATGTCGGAAATAATATCTGGGTGTATGCCGGAATCATTATGTTTTCAAATATTTTATGGTTTTTTGGTATCAATGGAACATCTGTTGTATTTTCAATCGTATTTATGATTGGACTTGCTGGAACAGGAGCAAATGCAGCTCTTGTAGCAGAAGGGCTTGCACCGACCAATCCGATGAACCTTCAGTTATTCCGCTACGCAATGCTCGGAGGAGCCGGAGGAACACTCGGTTTGATCTTACTGATGTGGAAATCAAAATCCGCAAAGCTGAAATCGCTTGCACGAATCTCTATTGTGCCGGGAATCTGTTCCATCAATGAGCCGATTACATTTGGAGTGCCTATGACTTACAATCCAGTTCTTGCAATTCCATATATTTTCACACCATCTATTTGTGTTGTACTTGGATATTATGCGCAGGTATTTGGATGGATTACACCAGGATATGTTGCAGACCCTTCCTTTATTCCATTTTTTATCCAAGGATGGATGTCCGGAATGGATTTTAGAAATGTAATTTTTATGTTCTTATGTATCGCATTGAGTGTGCTGATTTATTACCCATTCTTTAAGGTATATGAAAAACAGGCAGTAGAGAAAGAAACAAAAGAGGCCGAAGAGGAGGATGATTTCGAATGGTAAAAAAGACAATGTATGATCCGTGGCAGTCGATCACAACACGGAATGGATATTGTTGTGATGAAGTGATTTCTGCATTACAGAAGAGTATCCGACGTGCAAATGAAGAAGACGCATGCAAGTTCGCATATGAGTTGTATATTACATCACCGGAGTTAGAAGAGAAGATGTGGAGACGACTCCTTACGATTTCCGTAGAAGATATTGGAATGGGAAATCCGATGGCGGCAGTTGTAGTGAACAGTCTGTTCCAAATGAGAAAAGAATTTGACTATGCAGACGGAGACCGCCCGATCTACTTTATTCATGCGATCCGGTATCTCGTTCAGTCACAGAAAGACAGATCCAGTGACTTACTCAAAAATATCTGTATCAAAGGATTTGCCATGGGAGAGCTTCCGGAGATTCCGGATGTGGCTTTGGATAAACATACACGCCGCGGACAAGAGATGGGAAGAGATTCCTTCCACTTCCTTCATGAGGCAAGTAAAGTAATCCCACAGGCAGAAATTGACAATGATTATAAAGAACGGTATGAAGAAATGTTAAAACGCTATGATCCTGAGAACGTATCACCAACAACATTTAAGTTCAATGGATGGCAGTTTTAGGAAAATTGTTGACGATTATAGCTGAGAACTGTAAGATGAAATCTCATAGTATTTAAAAAGAGGGGAAAGAGAGGCTGATGCTGATTTTTCCCTTTTTTTAGAATAGAAAACTCTTGTAGAAACAGATGCTTTCGTATGTTTTTACGGGAGTTTTTTATTTTAGAAAACTAGATTTTCAAAATATCTTATGATAAAATTTCCCATAATAAAAGGAAGCAGTAAGAAAGTACGAAATAAAATAACGGAAGAAGAACGATGGGATAATAGAGGAGACAATGGAAATGGGAAAACGAATATTAATTACAGGCGGAACGGTTTTTGTAAGTAAATTTGCAGCAGAATATTTTGTAAAACGAGGGTATGAGGTATCTGTTCTGAACCGGGGATCGAGGCCGCAGGTCTCAGGAGTTGAGTGGATCTGTGCAGACCGGAATCAGCTGAATGGAGTGCTGCAGGGGAAAAATTTTGATCATGTGTTGGATATTACTGCATATACGAAGGAAGATGTGAAAAATCTTCTTGCGGAGTTGAAGGGATTTTCCACTTATATCCTGATCAGTTCCAGTGCGGTATACCCTGAGACATTGCCGCAGCCTTTTTCAGAGGAGCAGCCGGTAGGATACAATTCTATCTGGAGAAAATATGGAAGTGATAAAATTGAGGCGGAGGAGTATCTGATGGAGAAAGTGCCGGATGCCTATGTGATCCGTCCTCCATATCTGTATGGGTCGATGAACGATGTTTACCGGGAAGCCTTTGTATTTGATTGTGCATTGCAGCACAGAAAATTTTATATGCCGGGGGATGGAAGCCAGAAGCTTCAATTTTTCCATGTGGAGGATTTGTGCAGATTGATGGAAGCTATTCTTGAGAAAAGACCAGAAGAGCATATTTTTAATGTGGGAAATGAGGCAATAGATATTCGTACCTTTGTGGAGCTGTGTTATCAGGCAGCAGGAGAACCATTGAGAGTGCGGCTTATAGGGGATCAGTTTTGCCAGACAGATTATTTTTGCTTTCCGGCATATGAGTATGTGCTGGATGTCAAAAAGCAGAAGGAACTACTGCCGGATGTGAAAGATTTCTATGAAGGATTGCGAGAGGCATTTGCGTGGTATTGTGAAAACAAAGAAGAGGTAGAGAGAAGAGAGTATATAGAATATATTGAAAACGAGATGAGAGGATAAACAAAAGCTTTCTTTTCTTAACCCGTTATGTTAGAATCAGCAAAAAGAAGAGTGAGGTGAGAAGAGATGAAACTGATCAAACTTTGGGAAGCAGACTTTGACAGAGCTTATGAGCTTCAAAATACGTTTGTGCAGGATGAAAATGGATTTATCAATGCAGCCTATGGATTCTCTAGGGAGGAGTTTCAGGAGTATGTGAAACTTCGGAAGCAGAATTCAGAAGGAGTGAATCTTCCGGAAGGATTTGTACCGGATACTGTATACCTTCTGGAAACGGAGGGAGAATACGTTGGAATTTTCAATTTACGGCATCACTTGACGGAGGGACTCATTCATGGAGCTGGTCATATCGGTTATGGGATTTCTCCAAAGTACCGGGGAAAAGGATATGCAGCCAAAGGTCTGGAAATGCTGTTGGAAATTGCAAGAAAAATCGTGCCTGAGGAGGAAATCTATCTTTCGGTACATAAAGATAATCTGGCTTCCCTGAACGTGCAGAAGAAAAATGGAGCTTATATTCATCATGAGAATGAAGCAGAATATTTTACGCGGATTCCGTTGAAGGGATAGAGGCTAGCGGAAATTTATGGTATATCTGATGCAGAAACAGTACAAAATTGAGATCCTGCTTGATTATGAGCAAAAAAGAATTACAAAACTTCAGGAACTGACGCTAGAATGGTGAATATAGAAGTAACCTGAAAAGTAAATTTTTAAAATATAAGAAAACTGGAGAAGAAAAAGATGTAGTTTTAAAATTATTTCTCCATGAATTTCCGAGAGAGGAGATTTATGGACAAAGAAGGGAAAGGCTACATCTTTTCCTTGGTTTGAGATGGGCTGCTATGCGTTTTCTATTTTGCTTATGACCTCATTTACATCGAAGGTCATCGTTCCGTCTTCCAGCACAAAGAGTGGGACTCCAACGCCACCCTTTTCCTTTACTGCATCAAACATTGGATTGGTATCACGGATTTTTAAGAAGCGTTTGAGATTCCCGATGCTGTCAGAAAATTCAAGAAAGAGATAGCGAATCCCTTTTGCATCAAGCAGCGCTTTTGCATCTACACAGTCTTTACAAGTGTCTGTTCCATAAATGACAAGTTTCAATTTGTTTCCTCCTGCTAGTAGTTGAGATTGTCTTGAACGGCAAAAGTTTGCCATACAAAGGTTTACTGTTTCTATATCAGTATAGCATAATCTGGAAAAGGAATTACTCATTTTGTGAGAAAATTTATATAGTATGGGTTGGTCTTGCTGGGGAAAAGTGGAAGAGTTCGAATTATTTTTAACAATAAAAAAACGCTTGTGAAAACCAATTTGCTTTTTGCGTGTGAAATGCACAAGAAAAAGATAGAGAAAACAATCATTTTCGTCAAAATATAAGAAAAACAATGATAGTTAAAAAAATATCAATTTTTCTATTGACATTTTTTTAACGAGAAAATATACTAGGGGATGTAGAAAAGAATTTACTTAACTCATTTACAGGAGGAAAAATTGGTATGGCAAAGAAAAAAGAAGTAGTACCAGCAATTATTGACAGTGTAGAAGCTCTTACAGCAAAAATGGAAGCAATGCGTGAAGCACAGAGAGAATTTGCTACATTTACACAAGAGCAGGTAGATAAAATCTTTTTTGAAGCAGCTTTGGCAGCAAATAAAATGCGTATCCCATTAGCAAAAATGGCAGTAGAAGAAACTGGAATGGGAATCGTTGAAGATAAAGTAATTAAAAATCACTATGCAGCAGAATATATTTACAATGCATATAAAGATACAAAAACATGTGGTGTGATTGAGGAAGATAAAGCATTCGGAATCAAGAAGATCGCAGAGCCAATCGGTCTTGTTGCAGCGGTTATTCCGACAACAAACCCAACATCTACAGCAATCTTTAAGACATTGATTTCCTTAAAGACAAGAAATGCAATCATCATCAGCCCACATCCACGTGCAAAAGCAGCTACGATCGCAGCAGCAAAAGTAGTTTTAGATGCAGCTGTAAAGGCAGGAGCACCGGAAGGAATCATCGGATGGATCGATGTACCATCACTGGAGCTTACAAATGAAGTTATGAAAAATGCAGACATCATCCTTGCAACAGGTGGTCCTGGAATGGTAAAAGCAGCTTACTCTTCAGGAAAGCCGGCACTCGGAGTTGGAGCTGGTAACACACCGGTTATCATCGATGACACAGCAGATGTGAAGCTCGCAGTAAACTCTATCATTCATTCAAAGACATTTGATAATGGTATGATCTGTGCTTCAGAGCAGTCTGTGACAGTTCTGGAAAAAGTATATAAAGAAGTGAAAGAAGAATTTGCATACAGAGGATGCTATTTCCTCAAAAAAGATGAGATTGAAAAAGTCCGTAAGACAATCATCATCAACGGTGCATTAAATGCAAAAATCGTAGGACAGTCTGCTCACACAATCGCAGCATTGGCAGGAGTGGATGTTCCGGAAGATACAAAGATTCTGATCGGTGAAGTAGAATCTGTAGATATCTCAGAAGAATTTGCACACGAGAAATTATCTCCGGTACTTGCAATGTACAAAGCAAAGACATTTGACGAAGCGATCGCAAAGGCAGAGAAGTTAGTAGCTGACGGTGGATATGGACATACAGCTTCCATTTATGTACACCCTGCAGAGACAGAGAAGCTTGCAAAACATGCAGCAGCTATGAAGACATGCCGTATCCTTGTCAACACACCTTCTTCTCAAGGTGGAATCGGTGATCTTTATAACTTCAAATTAGCTCCGTCTCTTACATTGGGATGTGGTTCTTGGGGAGGAAACTCTGTATCTGAGAACGTAGGAGTAAAACATTTGATCAACGTGAAGACAGTTGCCGAGAGGAGAGAAAACATGCTTTGGTTCAGAGTTCCTGAAAAAGTTTATTTCAAAAAAGGATGTATGCCGGTTGCTCTTGATGAACTGGGAACAGTGATGGGCAAAAAGAAAGCATTCATCGTAACAGACAGCTTCTTATACCACAATGGATATGTAAAAGGTATCGAAGAAAAATTAGATGAAATGGGAATCCAGCACACATGCTTCTATGAAGTAGCTCCAGACCCGACACTGGAATGTGCAAAAGCAGGTGCGGCAGCAATGACAGCGTTCCAGCCAGATGTGATCATCGCTCTTGGTGGTGGATCCGCAATGGATGCCGGAAAGATTATGTGGGTAATGTACGAACATCCAGAAGCAGACTTCCTTGATATGGCAATGCGTTTCATGGATATCCGTAAGAGAGTATATACATTCCCGAAAATGGGAGAGAAGGCTTACTTCGTTGCAATCCCGACATCTTCAGGAACAGGTTCTGAGGTGACACCATTTGCAGTTATCACAGATGAAAAGACTGGAGTAAAATATCCATTAGCAGACTACGAATTATTACCGAAGATGGCAATCATCGATGCTGATAATATGATGAGCCAGCCAAAAGGACTGACAAGTGCTTCCGGTATTGATGCACTTACACATGCATTAGAGGCATATGCATCTATCATGGCAACAGACTATACAGATGGTCTTGCATTAAAAGCAATGAAAAATATCTTCAAATATTTACCATCTGCTTACGAAAACGGAGCAAACGATCCGATCGCAAGAGAGAAAATGGCAGATGCTTCCTGCATGGCAGGTATGGCATTCGCAAATGCATTCTTAGGAGTATGTCACTCAATGGCACACAAATTAGGAGCATTCCACCACTTACCACACGGTGTTGCAAATGCGTTACTGATCAACGAAGTAATGAAATTCAATGCAACAGACGTGCCTACAAAGATGGGAACATTCTCTCAGTATCAGTATCCACACGCATTAGAAAGATATGCAGAATGCGCTAGATTCGTTGGCGTTGTAGGAAAAGACGACAAGGAAACATTTGAAAAATTCCTTGAGAAGATCGATGAATTAAAAGCAGCAGTTGGAATCAAAAAGACGATCAAAGAATACGGAGTAGATGAAAAATACTTCCTGGATACATTAGATGAAATGGTAGAACAGGCATTTGATGATCAGTGTACAGGTGCAAACCCAAGATATCCACTGATGAAAGAAATCAAAGAAATGTACTTAAGAGTTTACTACGGAAACTAATTTCAGGAAAGATAGTGTAGCTACCTGGTTAGGGAAAAAGAAGACGTAAGGCTGAAAAGGGCATTAGAAAAAGACAGGAGGACTGACGAAAGTCAGTGTCTTCTGTCTTTTTTGTGATTATTGCTGTTCAGCTTTCATGGCGTGATATCCAATCCAAACAGTCCAAACATATGCCAATGTTTTTGGGATCATTAACATTCCGATGATAGGAACAAGATCGGCAAATAATACAACAGGCAAATAAAACCCAAAGCTAATGACGATTGTCAGCCACATATTTTTGAATAGTTTATCGTTTTGCTCTCTAGAACTTTTATAAAATAGATAAATAATAATAAGACCCATAATTGTGAAAGGAATATTTCTATAAATTCCCCACGACAATGGAGATGCTGAACTTGTCCAGGCATTCTGTGGAAACAGACACAGGACAATTCTAGCTATTGCCATACCATATACGAATATAGTATAGATATTTTTCCCTTTTACATGGTATCTGATTCGCCAAATATAATATAGAATGATATAAAATACGGTCATTGTGATAGAGGTAATAAATTTACCTGTTCCCAATGCAACTGTGAAGTTATCTAATCCTGTTGTACATAATGCAACTGCTCTCGGAACCAGGTGAAATGCATCTCCGAATCCTAATACAACTGCCATAATTCCAAAGAGGCGGTACTGCTTATTTCCATGATTTTTAGCAATCATAAGAATTCCCAATGTAACGACCCCTATAAGATAACATGCGTCAAATACTGTTTCAACTATTGTCTGCATAAAATAACCTCCTAATGTTTTTGTGAATAATAGTGTTTTCAACCTGACTGATGAAGCCTCATTTTCAAAATGAACAGCGTTCATGTTGCTATTTTAATTAATTTAGTTTGCTTTGTCAATACCTAAAACAGATAGATAAAGCGAATAAGTATATAAAAAATATTGATTTGACTGGAAAATTAAAGAAATATATTATCTTATATAGAGCATTGTATTATATAAAAGGACAAAGAGGGAATGTGGAATGGATTACATAGAGAAAATTAAGGAGTGCATCTCTGATCTAGAAGAAGAGGGGATGCTAGGGTATATTGAAAAATTACTTGAGGTAGGAGAAGAGCCGATTGAAATTGTAAATCGGGCTTTGATCCCAGGAATTGAGAATGTCGGAGCGTTATATCAGGAGGGGGAATATTTTATTCCGGAACTTCTCTATGGATTGGAAATTATGAATCAGGGAATGGATATGTTACTGCCATATATTTCTAAAAGTCAGACAAGAAGATATGGAAATGTAGTAATTGGAACAGTGGAAGGGGATACGCATGATATTGGGAAAAATATTGTGGCATCGCTTTTGGAGGCATCTGGATTTGGAGTTACGGATTTAGGACATGATGTAGCACCGGAACAATTTGTATGTCATGTCAAAGAACATGACACGGATATTGTTGCAATGTCTGCACTGCTGACTTCAACGATGGGAGCAATGGGAGATACGATTGAACTGCTGAAAAAAGAAGGCCTTAGGGATAAAGTGAAAGTGATGATCGGAGGGGCAGTCATTACAGAGGAGTTTCGTGAGAAAATAGGTGCAGATATGTTTTGCGTAAGTGCGATGGACACAGTAAAAGCTGCAAAACAATACTGTGAGGGGAAATAAGGAGAATAGGTATGAGAGAATTGACAATTACTGAAAAAGTAAAAAAAACATTGCAATTGGAAAAGACAGGATATATTCCAGTGATTCCGACTGCTTCTGCTTTTGTTGCAAATCAATGTAGCTATTCGCCGAAAGAGTATGAACAGAATCCAGAGGTATTTGCTCTTGCAAACGTAGAGGTTAGGAAGAAGTTTGGGTATGATGCCAATGCGGTGGGATGTTTTCAAGGTGTTGTAGAAGAGATGGGAAAGGGTCTGATAGATAAAAGCGGGAAAGTTTCTGTCAATGGAGAACGGACTGTGTTAAAAGAGAAGGATATTGAGAAACTTCATGCATACAACATTGATGAATGCGAATCTTTGCGTATCATGATGGAGAAAGTTCGATTCTTGAAACGGATGGATCCGGATTGTCCGGTGATGGCGATCGCAGACAACCCATCGATGTCAGCAGCAGCAATGATGGATGGGGCCAATTTTTATGTATCTTTGATAAAAAATAAGAAGTTTGTCCGTGAAGTGACAGAACTTTTAATGGAACCAATTGCACAGAGTGTAGCAAGGTTGGTAGAAGCAGGATGTGATATTGTATGGCTTCCGATGCCGACACTTGGTGGTACTTGTATGTCTAAAAAGCATTATGTAGAGTCATGTCTTCCTTATAATAAGCAATTTATCGAAAAAATCAGAAAAACGGGAGCGAAGATTATTTTACACACTTGTGGCAACTGGAATGACAGATTTGATGTTGCAAGCAAAGAAGGAGCGGATGCTTTGCATGTGTCTGAAGCGGATTTAGAAACATTAAAAAAGGAATATGGAAAGAAAATTGCGTTGATGGGGCAAGTGCCTGCTGCATTTACAATGCTGATGAAATCTGCGGAAGAAGTATATCAGGAAAGTTTGCAACAGTGTCTGACGGCAGCAGAGGGAGGCGGATTTATCCTGAGTGCAGACTGTGGCCTCCCGGGGAATACTCCACCGGAAAATATGCGAGCAATGATAAGAGCAGCAAGAGAAGCAGAAAGAATACTTGGAGATAGGTGTTAAGATGCAGGAAGGAACCAGAGTGAAACATACTGAAAAAATAAAGATGTCGTTGAAAGGAATTCAACACACATATTATTCAGCGACGGGGGAAGAAACAAAGGCGATTGAGGATATCAGTATTGATGTAAAAGAAGGAGAATTTTTAGCAATTGTCGGGGCAAGTGGATGTGGGAAAAGTACATTACTCAACATTATGTGTGGAATGTTCGCACCAACAAAAGGGGAGGTATTGATTGATGGGGAGTCCATTGAGAAATCTGACCATAAAATTGGATATATTTCTCAGACAGATACACTTCTTCCGTGGAGAACAATTGAGTCCAATGTTGCACTTGGACTTGAAATCGAAGGAATTAAAAAAGAAGAACGGATCAAAAGAGCGAGAGAATTGATGAAGACAAGTGGATTGGAAGGATTTGAGAAGAAATATCCATTTGAATTATCTGGTGGGATGAGAAAACGTGCAGTGATCATTCGAGCTCTGGCACAAAATCCAGACATTATTTATATGGATGAACCATTTGGTCCGCTTGATGTATTTACGCGAGAGAAGCTTCAAGGTGAGATTTTGAAGATGTGGATGGAACGAAAAAATACAATTATCTATATTACGCATGATATTTCAGAAGCGATCACGCTTGCAGATCGAATCGTATTATTGAGTTATCGTCCGTCACGAATTAAGGCAGAGTATATTGTGGACATTCCGAGGCCGAGAAATATTGAAGAATGTAAGTATGATCCAGAGTTTTTGAAACTGGAGAAACAGATTTGGAGCGATATTAAAGATGAATTACGGTTTGATGATACCGAAGAAGAGGAGGAAAAGGCGTGGATAAAACGAAGCAAAAATCAAGGGTAATCTTATGTTCGCTCCTTGTGCTCCTTGTCGTTATTTGGCAGTTCCTTTCGGAGAAAGGAATGATCAATCAGATGTTCTTTAGTTCTCCAAAAGCAGTATGGCAAGATTTAAAGGAAATGTTTGGAAGCGGATATATTTTCCCGCATTTGAAAGTAACATTAGGTGCAGCTTTTCTTGGCTTGTTTTATGGAATTGTGTTTGGTACACTTACGGCATTTTTAGTGGGAAACAATAAGGTGCTCATAAATATTTTGGAACCTGTATTTGTGGGAATCCACGGACTGCCGCTTCTGGCATTAGGACCATTGTTTGTTGTATGGTTTGGAATCGGGATGAAATCCAAGATTTTTATGGCGACGATCAATGTCTTTTTACTTGTATTTTTTAATGTGTATGCGGGAGTGAAAGATGTTGATGTACAATTAATCAATACACTGAAACTTATGAGAGCATCTAAGCTTCAGATTATGTTGAAAGTGATTATGCCTTCTTGTATTCCCTGGTTGATAGCCAGTTTAAAAGCAGGAGTGGGAGCAGCAGTTTTGGGAGCGATTGTTGGAGAATATCTAGGAGCATCGGCAGGGCTTGGCTGGATCATTCAAACAGCAGGAGGATATTATAATATTACAAGGGTGATTGCATGTGTGCTTGTTTTAATGGTAATTATGTTTATTTTAGATGCAATCGTAAAAAAGATTGATAAGTCGGTTTTAAAATGGAGACCGTCTGTCGATAAATCATAAGAAAGAGGAGAAATAACAATGAAAAAGAGGTTAGTTGCGCTGGGACTTGCTGTATGTATGGTAGCAGCAGGAGCAGTAGGATGTGGCACGAAAAAAACAGAAGAAAAGGTAGAGACAGCAAAAAGTAGTTCTACACAAAAAGAAGAAAAGAAAGAGACAGAATTAACAAAAATTTCTGTCTGCGAACCTACAAGAGGAATTTTGTGGGCACCGGTATATGCTGCTGAGGCACTTGGTTATTTTGAAGAGGAAGGTCTTGATGTAGAAATTACGACTGTGCAAAGTGATATGCCTACAGCACCAGTGCTTGCGAATGAAGCACAATTTGGTCTGTATGGTCCAGAAATGATTTGTAAATTCGTGGAGGAAGGACAGGATACAGAATTAATTTATACATGTACCGATACCTATCCATATTCATTTTTCCTTGGAAAAGATGTAACATCTGTAAAAGATTTGAAAGGGAAAAATGTAAATGGAGCAGATAGTGGTTCTTCTCCGAGAGCTTTTGTCAGAAGTATTATCAGTAATGAAGGAATGGATCCAGATAATGATGTGAATTATGTAAATATGAAAAATAGTGCTGTGATTGCGGCGTTAGAAAGTGGAGAGATTTCTGCAACCTATGCATCACCAGAATTAAGAGCGCAGCTGATTGAAGCAGGATATGAAGTTTCTGTTGATATTTATGACAAAGAAGTACACAAAGAACTGCTTGATTCGGAAAGCTATGAGATGTATATTGTATTTGGAAAGAAGAGTTACATTGAGCAGAATCCTGAGATTACACAGGCATTTGTAAGTGCATGTTACAAGGGTGCACAGTATCTTGAAAACAGCAGTACAGAAGAGATTGTAAAAACATTAAAAGAGTTGTTTGCAGAAAATGATATGTTGGAAAATGCAGTAAAAGAGTGTAAAGAAAATAGTATCTGGTCTACAGATGGAATTTTCTCTGACAGTGGTGTACAGGCAATCAACCGGATGGCGATGGATTCAGGGTTAATCAAAGAACCAGTGGATAAAGGAGATTTGATTGATGAATCTTTTGCAGTGAAGGCAGCGGAAGAAACAAAATAGGAAATCAGAATACCGGGAGTTCACAGTTCGTGGATTCTCGGTTATTTCTATAAATAAAACAGTAGCTTTTTCCGAGAGCTTGAGATAAGTAGAGAATGAAAGAAAGAGGGAGGAACGATATTGAGTCAGAAAGGACATGGAAAGAAACAGGTAAAAAAAGCAGTCTGTGGTATCTGTGCGTCCGGCTGCCCAATGGATGTCTATGTAGAAGATGGAAAGATTATTTCGGTAGAAGGAAGCAAAAATCTGCCTGGACAGAGCGGAGGACTTTGTGCGAAGGGGGCAGCTGCAAGACAGTACATATATAATCAGGAAAGATTGCTTTATCCGATGAAACAAGTTGGGGAAAAAGGACATGGAAAGTTTGTTAGGATCAGCTGGGAAGAAGCATATCAGACAATCGCAGAGAAATTACTGTCAGTCCGGGAACAGTACGGTGCACGGTCGACGATTTTTTATGCAGGATATCCGAAATGGTATCGTCCGGCATTGCTCCGTCTTGCAAATGCGTATGGATCACCGAATTATTGTACCGAGTCAAGCACTTGCTTTCAGGCATCTAATATGGCGTGGAAGTCCATCTATGGAAATGATATTTGCTTTCCGGATCTAGCAAATGCCAATACAGTTATGCTGTGGGCCTCCAACTTATATCACTCTAATACACCGATGAGCAAAAGCTATCGGGGAATGAAGGCACGAGGGGTCAAGATTATTGTGGTAGATCCAAGAAACACGGTCACGGCAAGAGAGGCAGATATCCATTTGCGCCTGCTTCCGGGAACAGACGGAGCACTTGCGCTTGGAATGGCACAGGTGATGATAGAAGAGGATCTGTATGACCATGAGTTTGTGGAAAAATATGTTCACGGGTTTGAAGAATACCGGGCATATGTAAAGCAGTTTACTCCGGAGTATACAGAGAAGATCACCGGAGTTCCGGCAGAGAAAATTTTGGAGGCTGCAAGGCTGTATGCGACAAATGGTCCGGCGGGAATCATGTTCTCCGCGGCGACGGTCGTACATCATATCAATGGAGTACAGAATTATCGGGCAGTTCATACACTTGTAGGACTTAGTGGAAATTACGACAGAAAAGGCGGACATCTGGCAAGGCCACCGGTGTCTGCTCCGGTCAATGAATTTGGGAAAGTGAAGAGATACGATGGCGAGGAAGCAATTGGTCAGAAAGACTTTCCGGCATGGTTTGCGCTTCCGTGTGAGGAGGCTCAGTGCACAAGATTGGCAGAATATATTTTGAAAGAAGAACCGTATCCGCTGAAAGCACTTGTGGCATTTGGAATGAACCACAGAATGTGGCCGAAGCCGTCGTATCTTCAGGAGGCACTGAAAAAATTAGAGTTTTATGTCAATGTAGATCTGTTTCTTTCTGACTCTAGCGATATGGCAGATATTGTGCTGCCTGCGGCAACCTTTTTTGAGCGGGAAGAAATAAGGACAATGCGAGGAGGAATGGTCGGTCTTTCAGAAGCAGCAGTCTGTCCGTGCGGAGAGGCAAAAAATGACATTGAGATCATTCAAGAATTGGCACGCAGAATGGGACTTTCTGAACCGGTGCTTTCTGGAACCTATGAGGAATATATGAATTATATTCTCAAACCGACTGGACTTTCTGTGGAGGAATTGCGCGGACATCAAGGAGGAGTACAGGCAAAACATTTGGTATTCGGGACAGAGAAAAGTTATGAGAGAGAGGGGTTTGCTACACCGACAGGGAAAGCAGAATTTGTCTCTACAGTGTTAGAAAAATATAAGGATGCTTATGGGTATGACGGTCTTCCGGTTTACCGGGATTTCAGAGAAGTAAGTGAGGTGGACAGAACAGTTTATCCGTGGATCCTGAATACAGGTTCCAGAAAACCTCAGTATTTTCATGCACGTGTGAACCGTCTTCCATGGCTTGCGGCGTTGGAACCGGCGACTTTGGTGGAAATGCATCCATCCGATATGGAATCACTTCAGATTCAGGAAGGCGACCGAGTAATAGTGACTTCGCCAGGAGGAAGCATGGAAGGAATTGCGGCAGCCGTCAGAAACAATCTGCCGGGGATGGTACATATTTACCATGGAAACAAGAAGGGAGAAGCGAATGAGCTGATTCCGCTTACCTATCTCGATCCGATTTCCGGATTTCCGGGATATAAGAGTTATTTTTGTAATGTAAGAAGAAAGGAAGAGGAAGATGCCATATCGACTGAAATTTGATAAAGAAAAATGTATCGGATGCTATGCATGCCATATAGCCTGTCTGGATGCACATCACTCTGTAGGGGAAATTGTGCCGAGTTTCCGGGCATTTCAGAAGGTGACAGATTTATCAGGGACATTTGAAAAAACAGTGTGTCCAGGGTGCATTCACTGTGGAAAATGTGAGCATGTCTGCCCGCAACACGCAATTTACCGGGAAAAAACGACAGGTTTTATTCTCGTAGATCAGGACCTTTGCAATGGCTGCAGAAGTTGTGAGGCAGTCTGTCCGCTTCAGGTGATCCACTTTAATGAAGCAGGAAAGATGGAAAAATGTGACGGCTGTGTGAAACGGATCAAAGAGGGACGAGAACCTGCATGTGTCCGGACTTGTTATCCGGGTGCGATCACATGGGAGAAGGTCGATGGCTAAGGGAAAAGACAGAGATAGGAAGGCTGATATCGCAGCATGTATCTTGGCAGGTGGAAAAAACAGCCGTATGAATGGCAGAAAAAAAGCATTTTTGCAGGTGGAAGAAACCGTATTTTGGAAGAAGATTGCTGCAAAATTAAGTGGATGTTCTGCCATTTATATTTCTGTGGAAGACCGGAAGAAATATGAACAAACACAAGCAGATGTTGGCGAGTGTGGCTTTGAGGGATTTCCGCTTGTGGAAGATTTGGAAAAAGAAAAAGGACCTCTTGGTGGGATTTACAGTGTTCTTACGGCCTGTGAGGAGCAGGCAGTTCTTTTTGTACCATGCGATATGCCGGAAGTGGATCAGGAATTAGTAGATACTATGAGAGGCGAATGGGTTCGTGAGAGAAAGCCGGTTTTTCTTATAAGAGATGGGAAGAGATGTCCATTTCCAGGCATCTATACGAAGGAGATGCTTCCATGGATCCGACGGCAGCTGGAACGAAAAGATTATAAACTGCAAAATCTTTTGAACGAGATAGAGGAGAAGATTGTCTGTTTGGAAGACGAAAGAGATGGGGGTGGCAATATTAATACAGAAGAAGAGTATCGGGCATATTTAAGTAAAATAGAAAGAAAAGAGCTGGTGAGGATTTCTCTGAAAGAGGCTGTAGAAAAAATTTTGGAGGAAGTACGCCCGCTGGATGCGTGGGAGGAACTTCCACTTTTGGAACTTTCCGGGCGCACGCTATGGGAAGATGTATATAGCAGACATGCCCAACCTCCATTTCCGAGATCCCCTCTGGACGGTTATGCAATCCGAAGTCAGGACAGCATCGGAGCGGATGATACACACGGAGTCTTTCTGCATGTGATCGATACGATTTATGCAGGGAAAGCTTCGGGGAAGAAAGTAGGAGAAAAAGAGGCGGTACGTCTGATGACAGGTGCGCCGATTCCACAGGGGGCAGATACTGTGATTCGTCAGGAGGATGTGGAGAGAGTGGGGGACACGATCTCTGTTTTTCAAGAACAGCATGCCTATGAAAATTATTGTTATGCGGGGGAAGATTATTCGGCGGGCACCTGTCTGTTAACGCGTGGGGAAACCGTAGGGGCCGCAGAGTGTGGACTACTTGCCTCGATGGGGTATTCTTATGCAAAAGTGGTGCGCAATGTGCGTGCGGCGGTGATAGCAACCGGGAGTGAGCTGACAGAGCCGGGAAGCGAATTGTCGTTCGGCAAAATTTATAATGCGAATCTGTATCTTGTGTGTAGCAGGCTTACAGAGCTTGGAGTATCAGTAGTGTGGATGGATACCGTGCAAGATGATGCCTGGTGTCTTAAAGATTCCATAGAGAAGGCATGTAGGCTGGATGCAGACTTGATTCTGACAATTGGCGGTGTATCGGTTGGGCAGAAGGATATTGTGGAGGAAACATATGGACTTCTTGGTGCAGAGATTTGTTTCCACGGAGTGAAGATAAAGCCAGGATCCCCGATGATGGGCGGAAGCTATCAGAAAATCCCGATGCTTAGTTTTTCGGGAAATCCATATGGTACTTTTGTTAATATGGAATTATTTGTGCTTCCGGTGTTAGAAAAGATGACGGGAAGCCAGAGATACCGGGTAGAGTACAGGGAAGGAACCTTGGCAGAAACCTTTGAAAAGACCGGGAAAGTGCCGCGGTTTGTACGGGCGAGATGGGAGAATGGAACGGTAGTGTGGAAAAGGCAAAATGCCTCAGGAATTTTAAGTTCACTCAATGGATGCAATTGTCTGTTGGAAATTCCGCCTGGGATTGGAGAGGGACGAAAGAAAGGGGAGAAAGTATGGGTAAGAATGTTATCCAGCCGGTAATCTTTGCCGTGAGTGGATATAAAAATACAGGAAAGACAACGCTGATTACAGGAATGATTCCGATTCTAACCGAAAAGGGATATCAGGTGGCAGCCATCAAGCATGACGGGCATGAATTTGAGAGTGACGTGCCGGGAACCGATAGCTATCAGCATCAGAAAGCTGGTGCCTACGGAACAGCGGTGTTTTCCAAAAGTCAGTTTCTTGTCACAAAACGGGTTTCGGAAATTACTGCAGAAATGCTGTTTCATTTTTTTCCGGAGGCCGATATCATCTTGATCGAAGGGTTAAAAGACAGTAGTTATCCGAAGTATATCTGTACCTCACCGCAGGAAAATGCAACCCCGGATGAAGTTGCAAAGAGGATTCTGGAGCTTTTGGCAAAAAGGAGAGTAGGAGAAACTTCTAGTAATAATTAGATGAGTGCATAAGTTTAGATTGATAATAAAATAACAATAAAAATAGCATATAAAAAAATGTTAAAAATTATACAAAAACTCTTTTCAAATCGTTTGAAAAGGTATATAATAGCAATATCAAATCAGAACAATAAAAAATATTGAAGTTGTTTACAGATTATTTTATTACAGTTCGGATACAGTCTGCGAACAATGACAGTAGAATTGTATTATTAGGAGGGAACCTACATGAAGTTAGAGCAGAGCAACTTAATCGTAAAACGTGCACACAAAGAAGTGTATAAAACAGAAGAGGGAATTGTAAAGATTTTTGGGAAAGAACATCCAAAGGCAGATGTATTTAATGAAGCGTTGAATACCGCAAGGGTAGAGGCGACTGGTCTTGATATTCCAAAGGTAAAACAGGTGACACAGATTGACGGAAGATGGTCACTTGTGATCGAATGCAAAGAGGGAAAGACATTGGAAGAGATGATGAATGTCGATCCGGCAAATCTTGAGAAATATATGGAAGACTTTGTAGATCTCCAGCTCCAGGTACAGAGCAAGAGAAATCCTCTTTTGAATAAGTTGAAAGATAAGCTTGCACGGCAGATCAACGAACTGAAGGATCTGGATGCGACAGCAAGATATGAATTGCTTACAAGACTTGAGAGTATGCCAAAGCATGACAAAGTATGCCATGGAGACTTCAATCCAAGTAATGTGATCGTCGGTAAAACTGGAAAGATGACAGTGATTGACTGGGCGCATGCTACGCAGGGAAATGCAAGTGCAGACGCAGCGATGACTTATCTCCTATTTGCGCTGAAAGACCAGAAAAAGGCAGACCTTTATTTGAAGTTATTCTGCAAGAAGAGTGATACTGCAAAGCAGTATGTGCAACAGTGGCTTCCGATTGTAGCAGCGGCACAACTTTCTAAGGAAAATGAGATGGAGAAAGAGTTCCTGATGAAATGGATCGATGTATTCGATTATCAATAATATGCATAGAAAAAGAATTCCGGAAAGAGGCGGTAAGCCCCGATCCGGAATCCTTTTTTGAGAACTGAAAGATGACAGTTCTCCCACTTTATGTACTTTTTCGTGCTATTTATTATTAAGTTTCGCAATATTCAGTTTTTCGATATTCAGTTTTCAATAGTTGTTATTGTAAAATGACCTCTGCGTAATAAACACCATTTGCGAGAGCTTCACTGTGACTGCTGACAAAAACATCAATGCGGTTTCCTTTGATAGCGCCCCCCGTATCTTCTGCGACATAGGTATGTCCGTTGATCACTACGGAACTTCCAAGTGGAATCAAAGAAGGGTCAACCGCGATAGTTCTTCCTGCCTGTGCAGTGGTACCGCTGGCAGTAATTCCATTGCTGTATTCTCCACAGCAGATGGAGCAGGCACAATAGTGTGTAATTTTAAATACTCCGAGGCTTGTACCTGGTGGCGGAGTAGTATTTCCGGAATCCGGCAGTTGCGGACTTGGTTCTGGACTCACAGGAGGAGTCACTGGCTGATCAGGAACACTTGGGCTAGGAGCAGGCTGCTGTTCTTCGGCTGCTCTTGCGGCTGCTTCGGCAGCGGCTTTTGCGCGTGCCAACTGATCAGAATAATTATTAAGCTCAGTGCTTGTTGAAGCTGCTTTTGCCTGGAGATCGTTGCACTTCTGGTCCATCTGTGTCTGGAGAGTGACCAGTGCGTCTTTCTCATCTTCCAGGAGTGTCTGTTGCTTTTGGATTTCTACTTTGGTGTTATGCAGTTCGTCCAACATCTTGCGATCATAAGAACTGATGTTTTGAATGAAATCGGCTTTGTTCAACAAATCGGTCATATCTTCAGCAGAAAAGAGCAATTCTAAAAAAGAAAGATCTCCGGCTTCGTAAATATATTTGATACGAAGCTTCATATCGCTGTACTGCTGAACTTCTTTTGCCTGTGCATCTGCGAGACTGACTTTGGTAAGTTCGATTGCGTTAGTGGTAGACTCTACTTTAGAAATGGTAGAATCTAGTTCACTGCTGAGAGTAGACAATTCTTCATTTACTTTAGAGAGCTCACTGGAGAGCTCATTTGTCTTCTTCTCGAGGTTGTCGACCGTGTCAGTAGCATACACATTGGTGCATGGAAGATACATTGAAACTGCAAGTGTGCAGCTGAGCAATGTACGCATCATGCGCTTTACTTTTGTATTCATGCCATATTTTCCTTTCACATTAGTACATAACCTGTTTGTCTATTATACAATAAAATCATAAAATATGCAAATTAATAAAATGTAAAGCTTCCAAACGTCGCTCCGGAAGTAGAGGAGGAAGCAGGTGAAAAGTACAGACAGCTGCCAATTGGGTTCGTACCGGATATCGCATCAAAAACTGCATTTTGGCATACAGAGTCAATATCCCCGTAGAGGAGTGCCTCGATTCTTCCGTCAGATACAGAGGAAAACAGTGGTTCTGATTCGATGACACCTGAAATTGAATTCGGAAACAGTGGACTGCTTACCCGGTTGAGAATGCAGGATGCAAGTGCAGTCATGGCAGTATAGTCTTCCGTACCTGCTTCACACTGTACTAACGCAGAGAGAAGCAGACTTTCAGAGGCAGATACCGAGAAAGACGGAGGAGGAGCAAAAGGTGGAGGGGCGATTTCGTCATCTTCCTCTTTCTCATCCACGGTACTTTCGTTGTCTGCCACGTTAGAAGTGTTATCGGAAATATCATCGTTCAGAGGTGGCTCTGGGTCGCGGATTTCCGAAGAAGGAGCATGGATTCCCTGATCGGCGGCAAGTTGTCCTTCTTCGATTTGTTCATCAGCACGGGCGATCAGTTCAGGAATTCGGCTGAATACTTCAGGGAAAACCGATTCACCGGAAGCAGTATTTTGCTGATTCAAAAGAATAAGGAGCTTTTCATATTCCATGGACAGTGCATCTCTGGAAGCGCGCAGTAAGTCACACTGTTTTGTGAGGAGCGCGGCATCTGTCTCGATAGAACTGCGAAGGTTAGAAAGCTCTGTGAGCTGATTCCTGTCATAGGTGATGAGCGAGCGGATCTGTTCAGAGCGATTTAGAAAATCTGGAAAATCAGAGGCGCTAAGCAGCTGCTCCAAGAAGGAAGAATAGCCTGTTTCATAGAGCCATTGAATTCGCAGCCGCATCATTTGATATTGTCTGGCTTCTTGGATTTGTGCATCTATAAGCAAATTTTTCATTTCTTCTGTGCGGTCAGTCATTGTGCTGAGTGATTGTGCAGTATCAAGCAGCAATGCATTGTGTGCTGACAGTGTGTCTGAGGAAGGAAGAGTGTCCGCTGCATAGACAGGGCAGGAAATAGAAAATATCACAGACAGAAGGCAGATACAAAGGCGGTGATATTGTTTTTCGTGATAACCATACATGTGTTTCAAAGTCCTTTCTTAAAAGTTGCATTCGGTATGCTTAATGCCCTACATTATAGTATAAATTGATTTCTTTTTCAATGTTTGATAAAATAGACAAAACTTGAATGGTGAGAAAAGGAGCAAAGAAATAGAGCGAGAAAAGGAAGGGATAGACATGATGAAAATGGAATATAAATTATTAGGGTTTGATCTGGATGGAACGATCCTGACGGGAGAAAAGAAACTGACAGCACGTACCAAGAGGGCGTTGGAGGAGGCAATTGCACAAGGGATGATCGTACTTCCTGCGACCGGCAGACCGTTTTCGGGAATTCCAAAGGAAATTATGGAAGTGAAAGGAATTCGGTATGCACTGACTTCGAATGGAGCAAGGATCGTGGATGCAAAGGATGGGAGTGTAGTGTACGAGAAACCGGTCCCAAAAGAAATTACAGAAAAGATATTGGATATCTATGATAAATATGATACATTACAAGAGATTTACTTCCAAGGTGTCGGCTATATCAGTGAGCATGATCTGCAAAGAGTAGATCAGATGATGGAATCACCTGCGATGGCAGAATATGTTCGTTCGACCAGGAAAGTGGTCAAGAATATCAGAGAGACAGCACGACAATTGCCGGGAGGAGTAGATAAGGTGCATGCAATTTTCGCAGATCAAAGCGAGAAGATGTGTGCGCTCCGGGAACTGGAACAGATGGGACAGGTTACAGTTACAAGAGCATTATCTAATAATATAGAAGTAAATGCAGAGGGAGTAGACAAAGGAAAGGGGATGTTAAAGCTGGCAGAGCTGCTCGGAATCCGCCGCGAAGAAATGATAGTATTTGGTGATGGGTGGAATGATATTTCGATGATCCATGAGGCGGGATGCGGAGTGGCCATGGGAAATGCACAGGAAGCGGTCAAGGAAGCAGCAGATCTTGTCACAGATTCCAATGAGGAAGATGGTGTGGCAAAAATAATTGAAAAGATTCTTCAGAAAGGTTAGGAGGAGAAAGAATGTTAGAAATGTTAAAAGTAATCTTGCTTGGTATTGTGGAAGGAATCACAGAATGGCTTCCAATCAGTAGTACCGGGCATTTGATTCTCGTAGACGAATTCATTAAACTTCAGGCGAGTGCGGCATTCAAAGAGATGTTTAATGTCGTGATCCAGCTTGGTGCGATTATGGCAGTTGTTGTGCTGTATTTCCATAAGCTCAATCCATTTTCGCCGAAGAAAACACAGAAACAGAAAGCGTGGACGATTCAGCTTTGGATGAAGGTCATTGTGGCATGTATCCCGGCGGGGGTGATAGGAATTCTGTTTGATGACTGGATGGAAGCACATTTGCATAAACCTGAAATTATATCTGCGATGTTGATTCTGTACGGAATCTTATTCATTGTCGTAGAAAACTGGAACAAAGGAAAGATGCCGAAGGTGACAAAACTGTCGCAGCTATCGTATCAGACAGCATTGCTCATCGGTGGATGGCAGGTACTTTCGCTGATCCCTGGTACATCTCGCTCGGGAGCGACGATCGTTGGTGCACTTTTGCTCGGCACATCTCGATATGTAGCAGCAGAATTTACATTTTTCCTTGCAATCCCGGTAATGTTCGGGGCAAGCTTTGTAAAGATTTTAAAATTTGGTCTTTCCTTTACTGCGATGGAAGCGGCGATGCTGTTGGTTGGCTGTCTGGTCGCATTTGTGGTATCTGTCATCGCGATTAAGTTTTTGATGGGCTATATTAAGAAGAACGATTTCAAAGTATTTGGCTATTATCGGATCATTCTTGGAGCTCTTGTTCTACTGTATTTTACAGTATTTGCATAAAATATGCATAAATTTGCAAAAACCACTTGATTTTTATAAAAAACATAGTATAATATGCAATATAGACGAATAAACATACAAAAAACAAGTGGAGGAAGCGTTATGAAGATAAAGAAAGTAGCAGGAATTTTATTAGCAGGGACAATGATGATTTCCATGGCAGCATGTGGTGGAAAGGAAGAAGGGGCAAAGTCAGAGAAACTGATCGTAGGAACAGAAGCAGGATTTGCACCATATGAATATATGAAAGGCAACGAAGTAGTCGGAATCGATATGGACATCGCAAAAGCGATCGCCGATGAGATGGGCAAAGAGCTGGAGATTAAGAATATGGATTTTGACGGAGCACTTGCAGCAGTGCAGAGTGGAAAAGTAGATTTTGTGGCAGCAGGAGTATCTATCAGTCCGGAACGTGAGGAAGCGATGGATTTCTCTAATGAATATGTAAATTCTACAGAGGTCATTGTAGTAAATAAAGAAAACCCGGCGGTGACTCCGGCAGGAGAAGAACTGGCAGGTTCTGACTTAGATGGAAAAGTTGTCGCAGTACAACAGGGAAATATTGCAGATATCTGGGTATCCAACAAAGATAACTGTAATCCAAAAGAAGTGAAGCGTTACACAAAATTTGCGCAGGCGGCAGAAGACTTAAAGAATGGCAAGATTGACTGTATCGTAATGGATCAATATCCGGCGGAAGAGTTGGTAGCGGCAAATGATACACTGACAACGTTAGACGGAACCTTATTTGAAGATAAGTATGCAATCGCCGTAAAAAAAGGAAACAAAGAACTGTTAGATGAGATCAACAAAGTGATCGATAAGCTGGTGGAAGAAGGAAAAATTGAAGAATTCACAGCAAATCATGTACAGAGTGAATAAGCAGTTCAGAAGGCAACGACAGTAAGACAGAGAAAACTAAAAAAGAGGCTGCTGCAAAAAGCGGATTTCCCAGCGTGTTCAAGCTAAATAGGGACAGGAAGGGGAGACTGGATTTTGCGGCAGCCCCTTTGAGGGTCAATGAAAAGGAGAAAACAAATGAAAGGAATTATGATGACGGGATTTTTTCAAAATTTCTCGGATGCTTTTTATAAAGCGGTAATCAAAGACCAGAGATATCTGGCATATTTGGATGGATTAAAGATTACAATATTAATCTCCATCTTTGCGATTCTGATCGGAATTGCGATCGGACTTTTAGTGGCAGTAGTAAAAGTAAGTGCTGTACAGAGAAAAGAGCTTTGGATTTTTAATAAAATCTGTAACATTTACATTACGATCATTCGAGGCACACCGGTTATGGTACAGCTGTTGATCATTTATAATCTTATATTTACGTCTCGGGATACCAATGCACTTTTGGTTGGAGCGGTCTGCTTCGGAATTAATTCCGGTGCTTATGTAGCAGAGATCATCCGTGCGGGAATCGAGTCGATCGATAAAGGACAGATGGAAGCCGGACGTTCTCTTGGACTGAATTATCTTCAGACTATGAAGGAAATCATCATTCCACAGGCAATCAAAAATATTCTTCCGGCGCTTGGAAATGAATTTATCGTGTTGATCAAAGAAACATCTGTGGCAGGAGTGATCGCTGTGACAGATCTGACGAAAGCAGCACAGTATATCGGTTCTGCAACGTACGATATTCTTCCGCCGCTTTATGTAGCAGCAGTATGTTATCTTGTCATTGTATTAGGATTGACAAAACTTTTAAATCTATTTGAAAGGAGAATGGCGCAAGGTGATCATAACTAAGAATTTAAAAAAATCATTTCATGGACATGAAGTGCTCAGAGGAATTGATGAACATATTGAAAAAGGTGAAAAAGTAGTAGTAGTGGGACCTTCCGGTTCTGGAAAGTCTACATTCCTCCGCTGCCTGAATCTTTTAGAAGTACCGACAAGCGGGGAAGTGTGGTTTGAGGGAAACAATATTACAAGCAAAAATTGTGACATTAATAAATTAAGACAGAAAATGGGGATGGTATTCCAACAGTTTAATTTATTCCCTCATTTGACAATCAAGGAAAATATTATGCTTGCCCCGGTCAAACTTGGGGTGCTGTCAAAGCAGGAGGCATCAAAGAAAGCAGAGGAACTGTTAGAACGTGTTGGACTTCCGGATAAAGCAGCAGCATATCCAAAACAGCTGTCGGGAGGACAAAAACAGCGTATTGCAATCGCGCGGGCATTGGCAATGAATCCGGATGTGATGTTATTTGATGAGCCGACATCAGCGCTGGATCCGGAGATGGTGGGTGAAGTGCTTGGATTGATGAAAGAGCTTGCAGACGATGGAATGACAATGGTTGTTGTCACACATGAGATGGGATTTGCAAGAGAGGTGGCGACAAGAGTTCTGTTCATCGATGAAGGACAAGTCAAAGAGAGCAACACACCGCAGGAATTTTTTGAGAATCCACAGCATCCGAGATTAAAGGAATTTTTATCAAAAGTGTTATAAAACAGTTGAAAAGTGAAGAAAATAGAGAAGCAGGAAAAATTGTTAGAAGAGTAGAGAACGCTTAAAAGATAGTTTTTCCTGTTTTTTATTATATGATAGAAAATTTTTGTGATCAGAGCAGATGATTTCGGGACAGAATTTTCTAGGTTTTAGGCGGCTATTAAAAGTGTATGTAGATTATAAAGATTCAATAAAATGGATTGACTTTTTTGAATGTTTCAGCGAAGATGTAGGAAGAACAAGGCAAAGGGGCGAAGGAAGATGAAAGAGAAGTTCAGAAAGTTTATGATAGGCCGCTACGGGGTAGATTCGTTGAGCAAGTTCATGCTTGGAACCGCAGTAGTACTGTTGGTTTTTGCGATGGGATTTCGAAATAACTTTTTAAATACACTCGCATGTCTGCTTGTCCTTCTCTGTTATTTCCGGATGTTTTCCAGAAATTATCAGAAGAGGGCTGAGGAAAATCAAAAATTTTTAGAACTGAAAGGAAAGGCAGCTACATTTCTGAAGCGGGAAAAAGAGTACTTCGAGCAGAGGAAGACACATCATATTTACAAGTGTCCGTCTTGTAAACAGAAAATCCGGGTGCCGAAAGGAAAAGGAAAGATTTGTATTACCTGCCCGAAGTGTCACATAGAATTTATCAAAAAAAGTTAAAATCAGGAGGTTATATACATGAGTATTTTATTGTTAGAGTATCCAAAGTGTTCTACTTGCAAGAAAGCAAAAAAATGGCTGGAGGAGCAGGGGATTGCATTCGAGGAGAGACATATTGTTGAAAACAATCCGACAGAGGAGGAACTGCGGGAATGGCACAGAAAAAGTGGACTTCCACTAAAGCGATTTTTTAATACAAGTGGAATGAAATATCGGGAACTGGAGTTGAAAGATAAGCTTCCGACGATGACAGAGGAGGAACAGTATCAGCTTTTGGCAACAGACGGCATGCTTGTGAAGAGACCGCTTCTTCTGGGGGAAGATTTTGCAATTCCAGGATTTAAGGAGAATGAGTGGGCGAAAGCCTGTGCACTGGCGGAGTAGAAAATGAAATATGAGAGAATAGAGAAGGGATATTTTTTGGAACGTCCGAATCGCTTCACTGCAGAGGTTGAGATCCAGGGGAAGAAGGAAATCGTGCATGTGAAAAATACAGGAAGGTGTGCGGAATTGCTTGTTCCTGGGGCGACTGTTTATGTACAGAGGAGCGACAATCCCGAACGGAAGACAAAGTGGGATCTGATCTGTGTGAAAAAAGGGAATCGCCTGATCAATATGGATTCGCAGATTCCAAATAAAGCTGTAAAGGAGTGGATAGAAGCGGGAAATCTTTGCGAGAATCCCACGATGCTCAGACAGGAAGTGACATATGGGAACTCCAGATTTGATCTATATGCAGAAGAAGAGGAACGCAAAATTTTTATAGAAGTAAAAGGTGTGACACTCGAGGAAGATGGAGTGGTAAAATTTCCGGATGCGCCAACAGAGCGTGGAGTAAAACATGTGGAAGAACTGTGCAAGGCGGTTCGGGATGGATATGAAGCATATATTTTCTTTGTGGTCCAGATGAAGAATGTCAAATACTTTACACCAAATACAAGGACACACCCAGAGTTTGGGGAGGCGCTGCAAAAGGCGCGGGAACAGGGCGTACACATTGTTGCGTATGATTGTGAAGTAAAGAAAGATGAAATTAAGATCCGAAAGGAAGTTCCGGTTCTGTTGGAGCCGAAAGAGCTTCAGGCGCTTGCGGATCCGCTTGTAGAATGGTTCCGGAAACATAAGAGAGCACTTCCGTGGCGAGAAGATCCGAGTGCTTATCGGGTATGGGTGTCTGAGATTATGCTTCAGCAGACGAGAGTGGAAGCGGTGAGGCCCTTTTATGCACGATTTATGAAAGAACTGCCTACGGTGGAAAAGCTTGCCGTGGCAGAAGAGGAGAAACTCCTGAAACTGTGGGAAGGATTGGGATATTACAATCGGGTCAGAAATATGCAGAAGGCCGCACGACAGATTATGGATGAATTTTCGGGAGAGTTCCCAAGGCAGTATGATCAGATCCGTAGTCTTTCAGGAATCGGAAGTTATACGGCGGGGGCAATCGCATCGTTCGCATATGGGATACCAAAGCCGGCGGTGGATGGAAATGTATTGCGTGTGTTATCGAGAATTTTGGCAAGTGAAGATGACATTATGAAACAGAGTACAAAGACAAAAATAGAGTATATGTTGGAGGGGGTCATTCCGAAAGAGGCGGCAAGTGATTTTAATCAGGGATTGATTGAACTTGGTGCGCTTATCTGTGTGCCAAATGGCATGGCAAAATGCGAGGAATGTCCAGTAAAGCATTTGTGCAGGGCAAGAAAGCTTGGCAAGGTGATGGAACTTCCGGTGAAAACAAAAGCGAAAGCCAGGAGAATTGAGAAAAGAACGATTTTCATTTTTCAAGATGGAGAGAAAATTGCAATTCGGAAGCGCCCTGCAAAAGGGCTGTTGGCAGGTCTGTACGAACTTCCAAGCAGAGACGGACATTTAAGCGAAGAAGAAGCGCTTGCGTTTTGCAGACAAATCGGGCTTGCACCTATCCGGATTCAAGCTTTGGGGGCGGCAAAACATATTTTCAGTCATGTGGAATGGAATATGATTGGATATAAAGTAAGAGTGGATGAATTGGAGAAAAAATGTACAGAACAAATGCTGTTCGTACATCCAGAAGAGATTGAGAGAAACTATCCGATTCCAGCTGCTTTTGAAGCATATACAGATCATATTCAAATTCTTCTTGGTCAAGAAAAATATAATATGATGCCCGAGACAAATGATGTCGGATAGATGGTTTGGCGCTTTGTGCTTTTTTAATGTTGGTATTTTCATATACAAAAAAATGAAAAGAAGATGTGTGAAGAGGATCGGGAATCCGAGATACAATCCTGATCCTCTTACAATCATAGAGGAAAATGGCTGTTTTATGTACCGAGATTTGTGTGAATGAACAGAATCCATTTTTTACTCAGAGAAGATAACTCTGAAGAAGGGCATATTTCTTGCCACACATGAAACGTACCTGTCAACTTCTATAATATATTATAGCATAGTTTTGAAAAAAGATTTCCACAAATACCACTGTAGTGAAAAGTTTTTTGTTCTCAAAGGAAAGAAAAAACGAGGAGAATGTGGAAAGTTTACGAAAAAGTAAAAAATAGCCTATCGAGAAAGGTTTTGCAATGGTTTCGATAGAAAATCACGGAGAAGCGTCAAAAGCAGTTGCGGAAATTGTATGAATTGTACAAATAAAATAAAAAATAAAAAAACTATTGACAATTCGTGTCGAAGAATGGTATGATAACTGAGCGCTCGAGAGAGCAGACAGATGAGAAACAACGGAAAACGTCGAAAAATACCGAATCAGAGAAAGTTACGAAAGTACAAAAGAAAAGATTTGAAAAAAAGATGAAAAAAGTTGTTGACAAAGATAAAAAGATGTGATAATCTAATATAGCTGTCGCAAGAGAGCGAAACAAACAGAACATTGATAATTAAACAATAGACAACACAACCCTGAAAATTTCGAACA
>ERZ791934.1015-NODE-1015-length-31209-cov-3.945432_pt1 | contig 31209 bp, 32 predicted proteins | sample MGYA00510125_ERZ791934 | MGnify/ENA primary metagenome ERZ791934 (study PRJEB30046, sample SAMN00993240) | human gut metagenome | study: EMG produced TPA metagenomics assembly of the A metagenome-wide association study of gut microbiota in type 2...
GGCTCATCTGATATTCTAACAACGAAAAAAAGGAAGTTTATACTTATTAAAAATTGGCATAGTCGTGAATACCGGCTATGCCAAATTTTATTTAATAAGAAATATCGATAATCTGCGTCTGCAGGTAAAACGGACAAAAATGCCATAAAAGTACCTAAAACCGCTCATTTATGGCACTTTTTTGAAAAATGGAGCTTATTTTTTGATAAATAAACCAACATACGGAAAATGTGCAAAGGGAGAAGAAAACTATATAATAATAAAACTTTGCAAAAAACGTAATTTTGCAGCGTAAATGTTATGAATTATTGCATTTTTGCTTTCCAGAAGGGCGGATGAAAATAGAAATCTGCCGTAAAAGCAGCTAAATGACCTTATTTATGGCACTTCTGCCGGATTTGAAATTTGCCCGACTAGTGTTATCATGAATCCCTTAGTGAACGTTTCAAACGGGGTTTACCACTCTGTCCACCTGCACTTTTCCATGTCCACTCTGCCGTCAGGAAGAAAGCAAACACCTTCTGCTTCCAGGAGCTCCCGGCAAAGATCGGCCATGACGCCTCCTGAAATAGAGCCGTCGTTTTTGATGACCCTGTGCCAGGGCAGCCCCTCCGGGCACCTTGCCATGGCCCAGCCCACCATTCTGGCGGACCGGGGGCTTCCCAGGGCGCGGGCGATCTGCCCGTAAGAGACGACCTTCCCAGAGGGGATCACCGCTACGATATCATAAACTTGTTCAAAAAAATCACTCATCCGCATCCTCCATAGGCATGTATAGAAATAACTGAAACTGGTCGTCCTCGGTTCTGATCTCCATGCTGCCTCCGTAACGGCTGACGATCTCGCTGATACTTCTGAGACCGTAGCCGTGGGATTTTTTGTCCGTTTTAGTCGTGGCAGGAAGGGTGTCCTCTGCAGCTTTCGATGCCTCTTTAGGTAATGAATTGGCAACTTTCACTGCAAAGAGTCCCTTTTGTGCGCGGGCTTTCAGATGAATCCACCGCTGACCTTCCGGCAGCTTGCGGCTAGCCTCGATGGCGTTGTCGAGGGCGTTGGCAAAGAGAGCACAGACGTCCACTTTGTCAAAGGGAAGTTCACGGGTGATGTCGGCCTTGCATTCCAATTTGATGGAAGACTGCTCCATGACCGGCGCTTTGGCACTGAGTACCGCATTGACAGTGCTGTCTGCGCAGTAGTGGAGCGTACTGTCCATGGCCGGATTTTCGATGAGCTCAGCAAGATAGGCATCTCGCTCAGCTGCAGGCAGGGAAGACAGGATCTGCAGGTGATTGGCCAGATCGTGGCGCAGCCTGCGTACCTCAAATTGCTGCTGCTCCATGGCCTGATAGTACCTTTTATTCATATCGTTCATCAAAACCTCCCGCTCCAGCTGCTGCTGCCTAGCCAGGACAATGATGGCCCACATCAAGCCGATAAAAGCGATGAGGCAGATGAGAAAGCATACCAGACATGTGACTATAATGAAATAAGGGAAGGTATAGTTGGGATTGGGGACTATGACCAACGTACAGGTGATTCCCATAGGCAGGGCGGTGAGAAAGAGAATCAGCCGCCAAAGCACCGGCGACAGTTCGTAGTCCTTCGGCGGCGCAAAGTGTTTGATCAGCAGGTAAAGTATGACCCAGAAAATCAATCGAATGATAATGCGGGTTCCCCAATGGGGATTGCTCAAGTTATCATAAAACCCGTTGAATGCCAGCATGGTGCTGCAGAACATGAGTCCGATGGTGAAACGCTGCAGTTTGGACTCTTTGTAGCAAATCATGACAGCAGTCATGAAAAGAATGACCGTAGGCGGCAGATTATCTCTGTCTCCGACAAAGATAACCATGGTAATAATCAGCGTGTAAGCAGAGATCAGTACGATTCTTCGCCAAAGGCCGTCTTTGATAGAGAGGAGGCATTCGGAGGATTTCATGGCAAAATACGCTGCTGCGAACAGCGCCAGCTTGTCAAGTATGTATAGGGCAGTTCCCATCAGAAATCACCTCCCAGCATGGCGCGCGCCAGTTTTTCGGACGCCTGCTGCCTGAGGGCGCGGCTGATGGGAAGCTCTGTGCCTGCCAGGGTGACGGAGGACGCGGACACATGCGCAACGGCCAGGCTGTTTACCAGATAACGCTGATGGATTCTGACAAAGCCGTCACCGAGCGCTTCTTCCACATGATCCAGCTTATCGTAAAACTGGTACTCCTTCTGTGCCGTCACCAGATGGACCAGGCGCTTTTCGCTGTAGCAGTAGAGGATGTCGCGGCAGCTGACTTTGAAGGTTCCGTCTGCGTTCTGAAAGGTAAAGAACGTATCATTTACGTCAGCAGTCATGCTGCGTGCTCTTTCCATCAGTTCCCGCACTCTGCCCGCGCCCGCCGGCTTGATGATGTAATCCAGGGCGCCCACTTTGTATCCGTCAAAGACGTAATCGGTATAGCCGGTCACAAAGACGATCATCAGGTCCTGATTGAATTTCCTGATATCTGTAGCGGCTTCCATGCCGTTCATCTCGTCCATCTCCACGTCGAGAAACAAAAGATCTATTTCACCGGGGTGCTTTGCCAGCCAGCTGACGGCTCTTTTTCCGGAGTTGAATTCATATACGATTTCCTCGTTTCCATCTAAGAGTATCTTCTCTAGTTGAAAACGCAGGGCGTCCCTTGCGCTGGTTTCGTCGTCACACAAGGCGATTCTCAGCATAGTTGTACCTGCCTTTCTATCTGTATCTGAACAAAAGTATATCACAAAAATGCAGAACTTTACATCAAAAGCGTCAAATTTTACAAAGTCTGCAGGGCGGGTGTCAAACGTTACACCAATCTTGCGAAAAATGACATGGCTTTTTTTGATCCTGTTTTTTTATGTTAAGGTAATACCATCAAAGACAAATCGATTGGAGAATGAAAAAATGTTATATGTGAAAAATCTTCATAAATCCTACATGGTAGGACAGGAAAAATACAAGGTATTAAAAGGGGTGGATCTCACCGTAGCCCAGGGAGAATTTGTGGCGGTCATGGGACCCTCAGGATCGGGAAAGAGCACTTTGCTCAACTGCATCTCCTGTTATATTCCATTTGACGACGGCAAGATTACTTTAGGCGGCCAGGAGCTTGTGGATATGAGTGAAGAAGGCTTGGCTAAGGTGAGAAACGAAAAGCTGGGTTTCGTATTCCAGGATTTCATGCTGCTGGACGGACTTACCATCAGAGAAAACATCCTGCTGCCTAGGATCATCAACAGCAGTGTAGACGCAGAAGGGGAAAAGCTAGCCGATAAGCTGCTGACTCTTTTCGGCATCGATCACATCAAAGGCAAGTTCCCGGCTGAGGTTTCTGGCGGCGAAAGACAAAGAACCGCTGTGGCGAGAGCTTTGATCAACAATCCTCTGGTGATTCTGGCAGACGAGCCGACGGGAAACCTGGACAGCAAGTCCAGCAGAGCGGTCATCAACTCTTTCAAAGAAGCCATCGGCAAACTGGGGGCAACCATCCTCATGGTGACCCACGACAGCTTTTCTGCCTCTTTCTGCGACAGAGTCATTTTGCTGAAGGACGGAAACGTGTTTAAAAACATGGAGAACAAGGGAAGCCAGGGCGAGTTCCACGACCGGCTGCTGCAGGAAATCAAAGAAATGAGTGGTGATGTAAAATGATGACGATGAGAGAGATACAGAAGAAATTAAGAAAGAACAACAGCAAGAATTACACGCTTTATGTGTTCTGCAATTTTATATCTCTGATGCTGATTACGGCTTACTCGGCCATGATGTTTTCGCCCACAGTGTTAAAGGTGCTGCCGGAGGGCGGAGACAGCCGGAAACAGGTCACGGCGATCTTTGTTCTTGCCTGTGTCGGCTGCGTGGTCTTTACCATCTATGCGGCAGGGCTGTTTTTCCGCAAGAAGTCAAAGGAAATCGGCACGATGATGGCTCTGGGCGCATCCAAAAAACGTCTGCGGCCGATCCTGCTTTCTGAAACCGTGATGCTCAGCGGACTTTCATCTCTGGTCGGAACGGCTGCGGGGATGCCCTTTGCATGGCTGATCTGGCAGGGCTTTCGCCTGCTGGTCGTTAACAGCAAAGAAATGAACCTGGCCTTTGATATGAAGTGTCTGTGGGTTTCGGCGGCTTTCCTGGCACTGGTTCTGGCAGCGGCCGTTGTCCTGGCGTTCCGCTATCTGGGCAGGACCAACGTCTTAGACGTTATCCACGAAGAACACAAAAATGAAGCAATCCGCCCCATAGGTAAAAAATGCGGCATCCTGGGTATCGTACTGCTTTTGGCAGGAGCTGTAGCCGGCTATTTTGGCGGCAGCATATACGAGAGCATCTTCAAGGCCTATGCCCCCGTCTGGATCAATTTGCTGTATGTACCGGTGTTCATTGGCCTTTACATGATTTTGCTTCACACTGTCGTCAACGGATGGACAGCGCATAAGAATCGGTACAAAGGCATCATTTCGAGGAGCATGATGAAGTTTCAGGGAAAACAGACGGTCAACAACATGCTGGTGGTGACCGTGCTTATCGCGGGAGCCTGCTTTGGCATGTTCTACCTTCCGATGATGGGAGGCAGCCAGATCATGGAGACCAATGGTCGGCCTTACGATTACAGCTTCCGCTATCCCGCTGACAATACCTTTGCCAGCGAGAAAAACCTGACGGAGCTGGCGGCAAAAGAGGGGTTATCAATAGACGATTACAGGAATACGTCCTATATCACCCTGGGCATGGACGGCGAAGAAGAAATTGAGGATTCCGGAAATAATTATCATGTAGAACGCAGAGAGTTCAGCAATGAAGGACGGTTTTTCTCCGCCAGCCAGTTCCGCCACATGACCGGGGAAAAGGTCACTGTGTCAAAGGGGCAGTACCTGGCTGTGGGTGATAACGACGGCAATGCGCTCTATGCCAATGACACGGCAACTTTGGTGACAAATATGACGACCAAAGAGCAGCTGAAGGTGAAGTTTGGCGGTGTCATCAAATACGGCATGCTTTCCGGCGAGATGGGGTATTATGTCTTAAGTGACGAAGACTATGCTAAGGCGGCAAAGGGACTTGCCGGCCAGTGGATCGAGGGGATGACCTTTTTTAACATCAAATCCGGAGACAACTATCAGTTCGCTGACAGCCTTTACCGCGGATTTATCGACTCTATGGATGACAAAGCCCCTTTGCAGACCTACTATGACCGCGTTGCGAAATACGGAGCAGAGCAAAGAGGAGAGGTGTACTGGGGCGACACAGACGAGATGACGAAGCTGTCGTTTGACCACCCGGACTCTTCAGAGTTCAGGCAGTTTTGGGCATATATGCCAAAGATCAGAACGTTAGATCAAAATGATTTCATGAGAACTTTTGCCGTGTTCATGATGATGTTCCTCTTCATCGCCATCATCTGCATGTTGTCTGCTCTGATTATCTGCTACACCAGGTGTATGACCATCGCCATCAATAACCGGTATGTCTTCGACGACTTGAAACGGCTGGGAGCGTCTCCGAAATTCCTGAACAAAGAATTGCGCAGCCAGGCAGGAAAGGTCTTTTCTGTGCCTGCCATCGTGGGTATGGCTATGATGTATCTCCTGTATTTCATGATGATGTACGCAAACGACAGTAAACTTACATCGGGCGAACTGGTTAACATGGGTATCTGCTTTATCGTCGTGCTGCTGTTTGCCGCCGTCATATACGGGGTATATCGAGTGACATTATCAAAGATGAGGAAACAGCTTGCGATTACAAAGGCGTGATATTTGCCCAGGGAGATAACAGCTGCGGCCTGCTTGGCAGAATTGATGCTGGCGTTCCCCCGCTTGCAGATTTATCGCAGTGCTTTGCAGGGTTACGATTACGCAGAATCAGCCGAAATCAGCAAAATCGTTACGGAGTTTGTGAGAAATCAGCATCGGATGCGTAATGGAGATATGCTCGATTACGCAGAATCAGCCGAAATCGGCAAAAACGTTACGGAGTTTGTGGGAAATCAGCATCAAATGCGTAATGGAGATATGCTCGATTACGCAGAATCAGCCGAAATCGGCAAAATCGTTACGGAGCTTGTGGGAAATCAGCATCAAATGCGTAATGGAGCCAGCGACAGCCGTACGCCCTATAAAGAGATTGCTAAAGCTGAGGCAAAAGGCCAAGAATGTACTTTGCAAAAGTCAACTCCAGCCTGCTAACACATCAATTTTAAAGAAAATTGAAACACACGCTTCGATTATATATTTCAAGGAATGCGTGTGTTATAATCATCAAATATGAATTATACGCCGCAGCCGATGGACTCTGATAAAGTCATTGGCTGTGGCTTTTGTATTGCCTTTGGTGTTGCCGCGGATGTCATATCCGTCTATATGCAACCTGTTCGAATTGTGCTATACTAAAGTTAATGTCATAATTTGCGAAATACAATTGAGGAGGAGAAGTATGAAGAAAAAACGACCTGTGATCGGACTGATAATGGCACTGATATTTACCCTGCTGCCGGCTAACGTGATGACGTCTTATGCCGATGTAGGCGATGCGCCTACATATATTTATGCAGATGAAGATGATGACCAATTGTTTGTCTACTGGGACGAGGTAGATTGGGACGACGGCTTTATGGAAGAAAGCATTGCTGCCCAAAGAAGTATCAGCGACTATGACCTGGATTATTACGAAGTGTACTGCAAGTACCCCAATAAGGCTGACTATGAATTGGTTAAAAAAGTCGAGGCTGACGATGATGAATACCACTACTATGACGAATATACTGATGATGAAGGTTATGTTGAATTTGAGGAATTTTACGGTTTCTATATGCCAGTGACCCAAAGAGGTGTTTATGAGTTCAAAGTAAGAGCTCATTACTATGATGATTGGGACGATGAAGAAGTCTATAGCTCGTGGACCTACGGTGATGGCGCATACTTGAATTTCAGAAAACCGATACTGAAAACAAAGACCTTGAGTTCCACAGAAATTCAACTGACGTGGAGCGCTACAGAAGGTGCCGACGGCTATACGATTTACCGCGCAAAATCTTTAAAGGGGAAGTATACAGAGATCGGAGATAGCCTTGGTGATGATCCCACATCTTGGATTGATGACGTCAAAGCAAATACTAAATATTACTATTACATTGCACCGTACATATCTCATGGTGAGTATATCTATGAAGGCTATGAATCCAACAAAGTAAGCGGTTTTGCGGGAGTAGAAAAGGGAAAGATTACACGACTGACATCCTATTCAAAAAAGGTCAGTATCAAGTGGTCAAAGATTCCTTCTGCCAGCGGGTATGAGATTTACAGATCCACTCGATCAGGCGGAGGCTACAAGAAAATTGCCACCATTACATCTGGTTCTAAAACCAGCTACCTTGACTCTGGAAAGACAAAAGGGAAGAAGTACTACTACAAGATAAAGGCATATAAGATCATAAATGGAAAGAAGCTGAAAAGCCCATTCAGCAGCTGGAGATCCGTAGTCGTTTCCTGACGAGCACTTTAAATAAACAAGACGGGAGGAGTATGATGGAACAGATGACTCTTTTTGATAACCGGGAGAAGACAGCACCGCTGGCAAGCCGTCTGCGGCCGGAAACTTTAGACGAATATGTGGGACAAAAGCACCTCATAGGCGAGGGTAAGATTCTGCGGCAGCTGATTGAAAAAGATCAGATTTCCTCTATGATCTTCTGGGGACCGCCGGGGGTAGGCAAGACCACTCTGGCGCGAATCATCGCAAAGAAGACCAAGGCTGACTTCATCGAATTCAGCGCTGTAAACAGCGGCATCAAAGAAGTGAAAGAGGTGATGAGCCGGGCGGAGGAAAACCGCAAGATGGGCATTCGCACCCTGCTGTTCACCGACGAGATCCACAGGTTCAACAAAGCCCAGCAGGACGCTTTTCTTCCCTATGTGGAGAAGGGCAGCGTCGTTTTGGTGGGTGCGACCACGGAAAACCCATCCTTTGAGATCAACTCCGCTCTGCTGTCCCGTTGCAAGGTCTTTATCCTGAAAGGTCTGGAAGAAGAGGACTTGCAGGAGCTTCTGAGCCATGCCGTCAAAAGCCCCAAAGGATTCGGCCATATGGATATCGACATTGATGACAGACAGATTGCAGCTATCGCCAGATTCGCAAACGGAGATGCCAGGACGGCACTGAACACTCTGGAAATGGCAGTTCTCAACGGCAGACTGGACAGTGAGGGTTGTGTCCATGTAGAGGAGGAGAGCCTGGCCCAGTGTATGAACCGCAGGTCGCTGTTATATGACAAAACAGGGGAAGAACATTATAACATCATTTCCGCCCTTCACAAGTCCATGCGCAACAGTGACCCCGACGCGGCAGTCTATTGGATGTATCGCATGCTGGACGGCGGGGAGGATCCCCTATATATCGCAAGAAGGCTTGTCCGTTTTGCCAGCGAAGATGTGGGAATGGCGGATTCCCACGCATTGCAGGTGGCAGTGGCAGCATACCAAGCCTGCCACTTTATTGGCATGCCGGAGTGCGACGTCCATCTGACTCATGCGGTGGTCTATCTCTCCATGGCGCCAAAATCCAACGCACTCTACATGGCTTGCGAGGCCGTCAAAAAGGACGTCCGCGATCTGCCGGCGGAACCGGTGCCTCTTCAGATTCGCAATGCGCCGACAAAATTAATGAAAGATCTGGAGTACGGCAAAGGTTACATCTACGCCCACGACACTGAGGAAAAGCTTAGCAAAATGCAGTGTCTGCCGGACGCCCTTGCGGGCAGGCGCTATTATCAGCCCACGGACCAGGGACTTGAAAAGAGAGTCAAAGAGCGATTGGAGCAAATCATAGAATGGAAAAAGAAATAGTTATTTTTTCATCAAAGCGGTCAGCTTCGCAAGATTTTCAATGGTTCTGGCATCGAGAAAATGCTCGATTTTCTCCACCTGCTCCAGTTCGTTGTCCGTATTGTTGAGCAGGCACAAGAAACGCTGCAGGACGTCATGTCGGTAGAGCAAATAGTCGCCGGCCAGACGTCCTTTTTCTGTGAGCAAAATGTAACCATATTTTTCTGCATTGATATAACCGGTTTCTGAAAGGAGCCGAATCATCTTGGAAGCTGAGGAAGGCTTTACATGGAGGACTTCCGCCAGCTCCCCCAAGCGCACCACTGTGTGTGTTTCCATCAAACGGCAGATCATCTCCAGATAATCCTCCATGGCAGGGGTCAATTCCGCCCCTTCTTGTATCTGATATCCCTTTATCGTATAAAATCCTTTTGCGTCGACCATTTTTTAATCACCTCTAAAAGCCCTTCTGAATAGTATACATAGGGAAAAAAAGTTTCCCTAGACTAAATTTATTTTGGAGGATCAGATTTATGAATCTTAATGATATGAAACCAGGCGAAAAGGCAAGCGTAAGAGAACTGCACAGTATTGGAAATATGAGAAGACGTCTTTTGGACATCGGCCTCATTGAAAATACGGAAATCGAATGTCTGGGAAGAAGTCCCGGCGGAGATCCAGCAGCCTTTTTGATTAGAGGGGCTGTCATCGCCATTCGCTCAGAAGACTGTGCTGACATCATCGTAAACTCGGAAGGCGACGCTATGCGCAAGGTCAGCCGGGAAGGCGGTCTGGCATGGGCTTAACAAGTAGTTCTGTTGGATTGCATGCTGTGGACTCAGGGCTTGAAATCAAAAAACAATCGATTGATGATAAAGTCATTGCCATTGCAGGCAATCCCAACGTGGGAAAAAGCACGGTCTTCAATGCATTGACCGGACTGAACCAGCATACGGGCAACTGGCCGGGGAAGACCGTCACCAATGCCCAGGGGTATTGCCAGGGGCTGAAGTATTCTTACGTCTTAGTGGATATCCCGGGAACTTATTCCCTGATGGCCCATTCCGCAGAGGAGGAAGTAGCGCGGAACTTCATCTGTTTTGGCGGCCCCGATGCAGTGATGGTAGTCTGCGATGCCACCTGCCTGGAGCGGAATCTCAATCTCGTCCTGCAGACCATTGAAATCTCTGACAAAGTTCTGGTCTGCGTCAACCTGATGGATGAAGCAAAGCGCAAGAACATCAAAATCGACCTGAAAGCGCTGTCTAAGAGACTGGGCGTTCCCGTCATCGGCACGGTGGCGAGAAAAAAACGGAGCTTGGCCAATATCCTTGAGCATTTTGATAAATTGATTGTCAGGGAACCGGCGAAACCTCTCCGCGTGACCTACGACGATGTGATAGAGGCTGCTATTGCGGCAGTAGAGCCGATTATTGCGGAAAAAACCGGCGGCAGACTGGCAAGCAGATGGCTGGCATTGAAACTCCTGGATTACGACGACTCGCTGATCCAGGAGGTCAATACTTATCTGGGTGAAGATATCCTGCAGGATGAGGAAATCGTGGCTGCCCTTGAGCAGGGCAAGGCGATTCTCTCTGAAGGAGGTTTATCCTCTGAAAAGCTGAAAGACAGCATCGTCGCCAGTCTGGTCACTACGGCAGAAGAAGTCTGCCGGGATACAGTCACCTTTGAAAAATCAGAATATAATGCCATGGACCGCAGACTGGACCGCATCTTCACCAGCAGATGGTCCGGCTATCCGGTGATGATCGGCCTTCTGGCTGTGGTTTTCTGGCTGACCATCACAGGCGCCAACTATCCATCACAGCTATTATCTGAGGGTCTGTTCTGGGTGCAGGACCGGCTGACGGAATTATTCCAATACTTACATGCACCTGACTGGCTCCATGGGGCTTTGATCTTAGGTGTCTATCGGGTTCTGGCCTGGGTTGTTTCAGTAATGCTGCCGCCAATGGCAATTTTCTTTCCGCTGTTCACCCTGCTGGAAGACGCGGGATATCTGCCGCGCATCGCATACAACCTGGATAAACCGTTCAAGCGGTGCTGTGCCTGCGGTAAACAGGCGCTGACCATGTGCATGGGCTTTGGCTGCAACGCAGCCGGGGTCATCGGCTGCCGCATCATCGACTCGCCGAGAGAACGGCTGCTGGCCATACTGACAAATAACTTTGTACCCTGCAACGGCAGATTTCCAACTTTGATCGCCGTTCTGACCATGTTCTTCGTGGGCACGGCAGGCGGTTTTTTCGACTCCGTCCTCTCGGCGCTGCTGCTGACCTGCGCCATCGTTCTGGGCGTGGTCATGACGCTGCTGATTACTCGTATTCTATCAAAGACAGTCTTAAAGGGGATGCCATCTTCTTTTACTTTGGAGCTTCCGCCTTATAGAAAGCCACAGATTGGAAAGGTCATCGTCCGCTCCATCTTTGACAGAACTTTATTTGTCCTGGGGCGTGCAGTCTGCGTGGCGGCACCGGCAGGGCTTTTGATCTGGCTCATGGCCAACGTGACTGTGGGGGATGCTACCATTCTCAATCACTGCGCTGATTTTCTCGATCCCTTCGGAAAGCTCATGGGGTTAGACGGCGTCATTTTGCTGGCATTCATTCTCGGTCTGCCTGCCAACGAAATTGTGGTGCCGATTATCATCATGACCTATATGGCTCAGGGAAGTATCCTGGAACTGTCCGATTTAGAGGCCATGCGTGCCCTCTTCGTGGACCACGGCTGGACTTGGATTACGGCCATCAGCATGATGCTGTTTTCACTGATGCACTGGCCTTGTTCCACCACTCTGATTACCATCAAAAAGGAGACGGGTAGCTGGAAATGGACCGGGGTGTCCCTTCTGATTCCGACAGTCTGCGGCATTGTCTGCTGCATCGCCTTTGCCAGCGTTGCAAGACTGTTCGTGTAAGGGGCGTGAACATCTTCTGACATATTCTGCGTAACACTCCCTTCGCAAGGAGGGTGCCGTTACGCATATGGTGCTTTTCGGACTCAAGATGCTTAACAGAATAGCCTAAAACAGGCAAATCTGCGTAACACTCCCTTCGCAAGGAGGGAACCGTTACGCATATGGTGCTTTTCGGACTTAAGATGCTTAACAGAATAGCCTAAAACAGACAAATCTGCGTAACACTCCCTTCGCAAAGAGGGGGCCGTTACGCATATGGTGCTTTTCGGACTCAAGATGCTTAACGGAATAGCCTAAAACAGGCAAATCTGCGTAACCGAGATACCTGGCTGGCATGTCCGTTATCGAGGTACTTGATTGACCTGGCGGGCGGGGGATTGCTACTATTTTTAATTTGTGTTATCCTTATGACAATGAGAGAAAGCAGGTGGATCGATGGAAATCAGACTGATGAATGACAGTGACGACAGGAAAGCAATCAGCAAAATATACGAAGAGAGCTGGAAGTTCGCCTATCAGGGGCTGATTCCGCAGGACTATCTTGACGGCATCCCTACGGGAAACTGGGCAAAGGCGGTGGACACACCGGGATGGAACACCCTTTTGATGCTGGACGGAGATCAAATCGTCGGAACCGCCTCTTATTGTCATTCCCGCTTCGAAGACTGGAAAGATTATGGAGAAATCATCTCCATCTATTTCCTGCCGGCGTACATGGGCAAAGGCTATGGCAGAGCACTTTTGCAGGCGGCGGTGGACAAGCTGGCAGAGATGGGGTGCACAGATATCCTGCTCTGGGTCCTTGCGGAGAATGAGCGGGCAAAGAAATTCTATGAGAAAAATGGCTTTTCTGCCAGTGGTGCTTACCTGGATGACAATATCGGGGGAAAATCGCTGAAGGAGCTGCAGTATGTCCGACATGTGGAAACAAGGGAGGAATGAGTGATGAAAGAAAAAATTTTCAGCAAAAGAATCATCTACGTTGGGGAACAAGAAATCCAGCTGAAGTGCCCTGTCTGCGGGTGTGAGGAATTTTACGACAGAGCCACCCTGCTCAACACGGCGGGGATGACCTATCTGGGACTGGATTGGGCCAATGACGAAGCGACAAACTATGTCTGTCGGGACTGCAGTTACATCTTCTGGTTTGAAAGTCCGAGAGAAAAACTAGAGAATCCAGAGGAGAAGAGAGACCCGCTCAAAGAATTAGAGGCCGATTTTACAGATATGAGTGAAAAGCGCCTGCGCAAGATCATAGAGAGCGACAAGTATAACGATACAGCAAAGAAGGCGGCGCGAAATGTGCTCGCAAAGAGAAGAACTGAAATCTAACAAAACCATCAGCCAAGAGCATTCGCCCTCTTGGCTTTTTCTATGCATTAGAACGGCTTGCGGAAATCTCCATATACAGCAGGCTGACCATGACGAGAAGAGCGCCCAGCCATCCGGTCCAGTGCATTGCTTCGCCGAGAACAAAGACGGAGATGACGCAGCCCGAAGCCGGTTCCATGGCGATGATGACACCGACCCGGTTTGACGGCACGTACTTTTGGCAGATGGATTGCAGGAGAAAGGCAGCGGCGCTGCAGAACAGTCCCAAGGCGATGATGGAGCCGAACTGGAACGGGGTGGTGTCAGCATAGGCAAAGGCTCCGGTTGCCAGGGCGATCAGGGTGGACCAGAGGGCCACAAAGGCCATGAGGAAAATCGTGAACAAGATCGGCTCCATATTTTCCTGTTTTGTCACCCGATCCAGGAAGATGATGTGCAGCGCCCCGGCCGTTGCGGCCAGGATACAGAGCAGGTCGCCCGCATTTAGGGAAAATGTGCCCATATCGGCGGTGTAGCTGAGCAGGAACATGCCCGCCAGACAGATCAGGACGCTGATAACGATGGTCTTGTTCAGCTTCAGCTTATAGATCACCAGGTTGAGGATCGGTATGATGACAAAGGAAAGGCAGGTGAAAAAAGAGGCTCTGACAGAAGTCGTATATTTGATGCCGATGGTGCCGAATATGTACATGGAGGTGATGCAGAAAGACAGCAGAAAAGCATATTTCAATATCTCCTTGTGGAAATTTCTGAAATGTCTATGAAAAATCAAAGCCAGGGCGGCGGCAGCGACCAGGAATCTGATAGACACGATGTAGAATGTAGGGCAGTCTTCTACGACCTTGGTAAGTGGATAGCTGACGCCCCACAGCAGCGCCGCCAACAGCAGTCCCAGTACGGACAAATATTCCTTCTTTTTATCGGTCATGTTTCCACTCCTTTCGAATCAGATGTCCCCAGTATAACATAATCGAGCAGCAGGCAAAGCGGAGGTTTTTAATTGAGCAAGAAAATAAGGTTTTTGGGCAAACGAGTTCTGATATGGCAGGAGACAGACCATTGCCGCAAAAAAGGCTCCACTCACAACAATAAAATAAAGTTTTTTGGCAAAACGATTATAGATATCAAAATTCGATATCGTTAAACTATAAACGAAATTTATTTGTTGGATTATCTAGAAAGGAGCAAAAAATGGGTAAAAAATCCCCGTATGGCAGATCTTATTGCTGATCGTCGTCATGGTTGGTGCACTGATGTTCACCGTTCTCAAGAAAGAAGGCTATATGCACGGCATTTTGGCAATGGTTTTATGCCTGGCTTGTATCATCGCAATGCTCAATGGATACAAATGGTCCTATCTGCAGAGTGCAATGATTAACAAAATCAGCAGCTCAATGGAGGCTGTACTCATCTTTATTACAGTAGGCATGCTGGTAGCGATGTGGATTTCGGGAGGCATCGTCCAGGCGATGATCTACTACGGACTGAAGATTCTAAGCCCGCAGATCTTCCTCGTGGCATCGTGTATATTGTGTGCGATCGTAGCCATTGCCACAGGATCTTCCTGGACCACGGCAGGCACCATCGGTGTCGCATTGATGGGCATCGGCGTGACCATGGGAATCTCAGCGCCTCTGGTCGCAGGTTCCATCATCTCAGGTGCTTACCTGGGGGACAAGATGTCGCCGCTCTCCGATACGACAAACCTGGCACCTGCCATGGCAGGCGCCAAGCTCTTCGACCATATCGGACATATGGTTTGGACGGTCACGCCGTCCCTGATCGTTTCTCTTATCATTTACTTTATTCTCGGCCTGGGCGTTGACACATCCAGCGCGACTACCAGCGATATCGAAGCCTTGCAGCAGGTGCTGAAGGATAACTTCAATCTGAATCCGCTGTTATTTATCGCACCGATACTGGTCGTCGTCATGGCGATCAAAAAGCTGCCTGCCCTGGCATCTATCTTTATCGGCGCCATGGTCGGACTGATCTTTGTTCCGATCTTTCAGGGCGGGTCCCTGGCAGATGCCGCATGCTACGAGCTGTATGCCGGCTATGTCAGCGAGACAGGAGATGCCTTCGTAGACGAACTTCTGACGCGAGGCGGTATCGAATCCATGTTCTATTCGACCTCCCTTTGCCTGATTGCACTGGCATTTGCCGGTGTACTTGAGTCCTCCGGAATGCTGGCCTCCCTCTGCAAGATACTGCTGAGAGTCGCCAAGACCAACGGACTGCTGATCATGATTACTCTGTTCACATGCATCATCGTCAACATCCTCTGCGCAGACCAGTATATCTCCATCGTACTGCCGGGAGCGATGTACAAAGAAGAATTTGAAAACAGACGGCTGAAAGCGAAAAATCTGTCCAGATGTCTGGAAGACGCCGGAACTTTGTCGTCACCGCTGATTCCTTGGACAACCTGTTCTGCCTACATGCAGGGCGCTCTCGGGGTGAACACCTTTGCTTACGCGCCGTTTGCATTCCTCAACTGGATCTGTCCGCTGATTTCATTGTTCTACGGCTTCACTGGCATTTCCATCGAGAAGATGACAGAAGAAGAATATGAAGAAGCCATGGCGAGAAGGGAAGAAGAACAAAAGCGCGCTGCAGAAGCAATCGAAGCGTGAATTTCGAATATACGATATAGACAGACAGCATAAAAAAAAAAGAGGGAGTGCCGCACCGATTTGGTGTGACGCTCCCTCTTTTTGTGTCGTTATTCTAAGATACCGCCGACCAAGAGGTAATAAGCGGGAACGCTTTTGCCGTCGGACCAGAGGACGTCAAAACCGAACTGATCCTTTACCAGATTTACGGCAAGCATGCCCAGGGATTCCAGAGCGTAGCGCATCTGCTCCGGGTGCAGACAGGGCTTTCCTGCGAGGCGGGCGCATTTTGTACAGTGGGCACATTCCTGCGCGGCTAGGGCACAGCTTCCAGGCCGTTCTTTTTCCAGTGCCAGCATCTCCGCATCGTATAGGGACTTTTCCGCCAAAAGACGGTCCTTTGCCGCAGCAACGGAGGCAGCGCCTTCATTGGAGATTCTGTCTACGATGAGATGAAATCTGGAAAAACCCTTCCAGAAGTCCAAGGGATCAAAGTCGAAGTCCGGGCAGGACCAGGTGGAGGCAAAGCCACGGCAGGCACGACATTTTGCCAGGGTCACAGCGGGGTCAAAATATTTTTCGATCAGTTCTTCCGTTGCGATTCTAGCTTCAAATCTCTGTTTTTGGTATGTCATATCGATCCTCCTTTTCGTCTGATGAAAGCGATCTGAATGCCGGCGCCTTTCAGTGAGAAGTTGATATTGAACGTCGTGCGCACGTCTTCTACATAAATGTCCAGATCTGGCTCCGTTGCGATCAAAGCAGGCGCAGGGCCTAAAGCGCTTTCGTCATCAGTAAAATCTAAGGCGGACATATAGGCAAAAACATTGCGGTCCTTTGTAAATGTATATTTCATAACCGAGTACATGCCAGGCTCGAGGTTCAGACTGACATTGTAATTGGTTTCATCCTTGAAGTCGTTGAGGGCATTTCTCACCTGATGTGCTGTGGATTTTTGAGCGCACAGGCTGTAAATCTCGTCGTTAAAGTTGGATACGATCATCACATAAGAAGGATCAGCGCCGCTGGTTCTGACGACACAATATTGCTTTCCCCAGCAGATGATGTCGCCCTTTACCATGGAAAGCACCTGATAGGCATAAAAGACGGGCTTTTTGATGCCGCAGGAAGTGAGGGCTGCCGGGAGACCTTTGATCATCTGACTTGTTCTGCCCGGATCGCGGAGACGCAGGTGGATCCAGTGCTCGTTAGAACGGAGCAGGCGATTGAAGACGTAGATGGGGTATGCGATGGAGTCGTTGCCGTAAGAAGACGTCAAAACCCCTTCGGCGTATTTTTTTGCCTCCGCATGGAACCCGTCTTTCTGCAGGGCTGATGCAAAATCCTGCGCATCTTTGACCTGTCCGACGTCAGAATAGAGAATGGAAACCACGGATGGCAGCAGACTCTTCAAGGGGGTCAGCAGATTACTGCCCATTTGGCAGAGGTCTTCTGCGGACACTTGTACTTCCAGGCGGTGGTCAATGGTGGTAATCGGCTTCGAATGAATATCGATGTCCAGCTCAAGGTCGAGGCAGTTGACCAGAGAAGCGTGGTTCCGCTGGGAATTCAGCGATGACAAGGTGTTCTTTATGAGCATGATGATCCGATTGACCGGAATCGGCTTCAGGCTGCCAGGATGGAGTTCACTTTTGACAAGGGGCCTGAAATGGGCACGATGTTCGGCTGGCGTGCGTTTGAACCACTTCTCAAAATGTTTTTCATAGTAAGCCGTAGTGGAGAAGCCCACATCGCGTGCCACCTGGCTGATTTTCTTGTCCGTATCCAGCAGTTCGATCTCAGACCATTCCACTCTGGCAAAACAGAGAAAGTCCCGGAAATTCATGCCCGTACAGTTTTTGATGATGTGGGAGAGATAGAAGGTGCTCAGATGTTCAATCTCCGCCAGATCCTCCAAAGTGATCCGCTGGGCGTAATACTGATAGATGTAGTTGATGATTCTGCTGATCCGTTCTACCGTGATCAGGTCGCTGCTTTCGAAATTGATGACCACATTGCCCTCAAAGGCAAAGAGATTAAAATATTTCTCGAGGAGTTTGATTACATCCACCATGAGATAGGTGCATTCACTCTTGTAATTGAAGCTTTTGATGGAGTAATGGAGCAAAATCTGCAGCAGTTTTTCCCTCAGGCTGTCGTGCTTTTTGGAAGTCGGATTATTGGAATAGGTCCGGTAGCACGACCTGCTCAGAGTCGGAAAGTATTGTGAGAAATGGCGAGTGCTGATCTGCATCAAAGCCACCACGTTATCTTTACCCGTAGAGGTGAGATTGTGCACCTCGTGACCTGCATTTGTAAAGATATCTCCTTCTTTGAGTGTATAATAACAGTAGCCGTTCTTCAGCCGGACTTCGCCTTTGAGTACATAGACGAACTCGATGTCCTGATGATAATGCAGGGGATATTCGTCGATATTGGCGATGGTGATATTGATGGGAAAATCGTCCTGATAAGTGATTTTTTCAAATAGCATTTTTCTACCTCTATAATTTGAAATAGCGATTTGTCTCTGCTACTATTATACAATAAATACGATGTATCACAAAAGCTTTTGACGGACTTTTTGGACAATTGGGTTGCGTTTTATGACAACTTAATTATTGTTTTGTGCTGCCAATCCAATTACAATGAGTAAAAGAAGAATATGACAATCACCGTTTGATAATAAGGAGGTACGGTTATGAGTAATGAAGGAAAAGTATGTGTTGTAAGCGGTGCGGCTGGCGGCATCGGTGCAGCAGTGGTAAAGAAGTTCTATGACAATGGATATAAAGTGATCATGCTGGACATCAACGAAGAGGCTCTGCAGAAATCCATCGAAGAGGAAAAGTATGAAGCTGGCCGCATCGACTATTTTGTTCTGGATATTTCCAGCGAAGACCAGGTCAAAGCTGTGGCGGCAAAGATCAGAGAAAAACACGGCAGAGTGGACGCCCTGGTCAACACGGCTGCCATCGTGGGTAAATACAACAAGACCATCGACTACGGATTCGACAACTTTAAGAAGATTTATTCCATCAATGTCTTCGGCACATTCCTGCTCATGAGCAATATTCTGCCGATCATGGTTGAGCAGAAATCCGGTTCCATCGTCAATTTTGGTTCCGTATCCGGCATGACAGGCTACACCTTTGAAATCGGCTATGGCTCCAGCAAATGGGCCGTCATCGGCATGACAAAGAATGTGGCTAACGAATACTGCGAATACGGCATCCGCGCCAATTCCGTCTCACCGGGCTGGGTCAACACCAAGATGTTCAGAGATACAGCGGATGATTACGGTAATTTTGACGATTCCGAAATCAACTTAGGACCGATGGGCCGTCCATCAGAACCGAGTGAAATGGCCGACGTGGTATACTATCTGTGCACCGATGAGGCAAGGTTTATCAACGGCGCCAACATTTTGGCTGACGGCGGAAAGATGCTGGGATAATATAGGACCATTAGGAGGGAAACTATGTTAAACGAAAGATTGCAACGAATGAGAAACAAGCTCTGGGATTCCAGACCTTGTATCACGGCGGAACGATTGGTTCTGGCTACTGAGGCATACAAGAAGTTTGCGGGGGATGCCATCCCTGTTTTCAGAGCAGAGGTCGTCAACTACATCATGGAACATATGACGACTTTGATCATGGAGGACGAACTGATCGTGGGAACGCCGACCAACAAGTACAGAGGTGCCAACCTGCATCCGGAATTCCAGTCCAGCTCCTGGTACATCAGCGATATTGACGATTTTCCTGTCAGAACCAAGGATCCTTATGACGTGGCGCCGGAGGACAGGGAGCAGATTCTGGAAACTCTGAAATATTGGGAGGGCAAGTCCATGGAGGACTATTCCAAGACGATTCTGCCGCCCCATATCGAGGAATGTATACAAGACGATATCATCACCGTAGGGCTTAGAAACGGCGTATCCGGCGAGACTACCTGTGACCACGAGAAGATTTTGACCGTGGGCCTCAAAGGTTATATGGACGAGTGCAGAGAGAACATCGCGAAGACCGTCAGCGCCTGTCAGGAGGACCAGGAGAAAATCAACTATTGGAGAGCCTGCATCATACAGTGTCAGGGGCTGATCACCTATGCCCACAGAATGGCAGAGGAAGCCGAAAGACAGGCAGCGGAATGCAGTGACGAAAAGCGAAAGAAGGAGCTACTCACCATTGCAGAAAACTGCCGGGTGGTTCCTGAGAATCCGCCAAAGACCTTCCAGCAGGCGCTGCAGATGATCTGGTTCGTGCACGTCTACTTCCACATCGAGGTCTGTACCACGGCCAACGGTTTCGGCAGATTTGACCAGTATATGTGGCCGTATTACAAGAAAGACGTCATCGATGAACAGAACATCACGAAGGACGAAGCATTGGAAATGCTGGAATGCTTCTATCTGAAAGCCTGCGAAGTATTTGAAGTGAGAGATAAGTGGTACGCCACGTCCTTTGCCGGCTATCCGATGTGGGAGATTCTCATCGTCGGCGGACAGACACCCGATGGCAGGGATGCGACCAACGAGCTGTCCTACCTCTGTCTGGAGGCCGCAAATCAGCTGAAGACGACCCAGCCTGTCATGGCGGTGCGTCTCTGGGATGGATCGCCGGAAGAACTGATCCGCAAGGGCTGTGAGATGATTCAGGACGGTCAGGCAAATCCGGGATTCTTTAATGACAAGGCTGCTATGAAAATGGCGCTGGGCAAAGGCTGTACCATGGAGGAAGCAAGAGACTGGACCATCGTAGGCTGCGTACAGCCGGGACCTGGCGGCGGCACCACCGACGGTTCCCCTGATGCGGGCTATGTGAATATGGGGAAAATGATTGAATTCGTCCTTCACAACGGCGTGGATCCTTCGACAGGAAAGCTGATGGGGCTTCAGACGGGAGATCCGAGGGAATTCAAGAACATCGACGAATTCAAGGACGCACTGAAGAAGCAGATTCTTCATCATTATGAGCTGGTAGCGACAGGTTACAAGGTGATGCAGAGTGTCCATATGACCAAATACCCGGTGATCTTCGCTTCCATGGTCACCAAAGGCTGTGTGGAGAGCGGAAAATCGGTGCAGCACGGCGGCGCCAAGTATTCCACCGCAGGCATGTACATTACCGGCGCAGCCAATATGGCTGACTCCATCGTTGCCATTGAAAAGTGCGTCTTTGAGGACAAAGATATCACCATGGACCAGTTGATCAAAGCCCTGGACAACAATTTCGAAGGGGAAGAGAGGATGCGCCAGCTTCTGCTCAATAAGCCGGAAAAATTCGGCAACGACAAGGAGCATGTAGACGGTATCTACAGAGAGATGATGCATTTTATTGCAGATCACGTACAGACCTGGCCTGACGCCAGAGGCGGCAGATTTTCCTTTAACGTACATTCCCAGACGGTAAACGTCTCCCACGGCGCGGTATGCGGGGCGCTGCCTGACGGCAGACTGGCAGGAGAGGCTTTCTGTGACAATGCTTCTCCGATGATGGGGCGCGATGTCAGCGGTCCCACTGCGACGGTCAAATCGGTGGCATCCATGGGACAGGAAGCCTTCCACGACGGCGCGCTGTTCAACCTACGCTTTGACCCGAAGGGCGTAGAAGGAGAGAAGGGCCTTGCCAGCATCGAAGGGGTCATCAAGACCTATTTTGATCACGGCGGTGAGCACATCCAGATCAACGTTGTCGATACCGAGACCCTCAAGGACGCCCAGGTTCATCCTGAGAAATATAAAGGGCTGATGGTCCGTGTAGCAGGATACATGGCATACTTTACAGAACTGGATAAGAGCGCCCAGGATACCATCATTTACAGAACGGCGCACTTCGAAAATGCGGGCTGAGGTACCTGTCATGGGTGAAAAACCGATCAAAGCCCTGGTGGGAGCGATACAGAAGTTTTCCACAGAGGACGGACCGGGCATACGGACTACGGTCTTCCTCAAAGGCTGTCCCCTGGACTGCAAATGGTGCCACAATCCAGAACTGATCGCCTATGAGCAGCAGGTCATAGAGATGCCAAACAGCTGTATCAAATGCGGTTACTGCCTGACCCACTGCCCGGAGAACGCCATCTGTCTCGATGAAGAGGGGCGCATCGCTGTTGACCGCAGCAAGTGCACGGCGTGCCTTTTGTGCACAGAGTTCTGCTTTGCAAAGGCGCTGCAGGCGGTGGCAAAGGAGATGACGGCGGAGGAGGTCCTCTGCGAGGTGGAAAAGGATCAAAAATTTTATGACCATACTGGCGGCGGCATGACCATCAGCGGCGGCGAAGCCATGTCCCAGGGAGATTTTGTCGAAGAATTGATCGACCTGGCAGCGGAGCGAGATATTGGCGTATGCCTGGACACATCCGGTTTCTGCGACGGAGAGCGCCTTCTGCACTTTGCCAGAAAGAAAAACGTGACACACATCCTCTATGACATGAAATCCATAGACGACCAGGTGCACCAGGCATATACAGGCCAGAGCAACAAAATCATCCTGGAAAATCTGCGGCTGCTGGCTTCTGACGAGGTGACCAGGAGCAAAGTGCAGATGCGGATGCCCCTAGTCAGCGAGGTCAACGACTCCTGGGATATCATCAGAGAGACGGCAGCCTTTTATAAGGCAAATGGCATTACCAGGGTGACATTGCTTCCGTATCACAATCTGGGCGTATCGAAGAAGCGGAACATAGGCGGAAAGCCTGTGGAATTCGCACCTCCTTCAGAGGAGCGTGTAGAGGAAATCAAGTCCTATTTCGAAACAGAGGCAGGTATGACTGTGGAGATCTTGGGGAAAGTATAGAATAAAAATACCGGCTGGTGTCATGCAGCCGGTATTTTGTTTTGCTGTATCAGGGCAATGCCTGTCTCTAAGATTCGCGCAGCCTGCCATCCACGATCATTCTGGCAACCTTTTCCGCGCAGTATGCCACGGCGGTTGCACAATGAAAGGTGCCGTCGTGATCCATGTAGCCCTGGTCGCCCTCTGGCGTTTTCCAGTCGTAGACGGCGCCCATATTATGTACCATGACATCGGAACAGAGGATGCCGCCGTACTCCCTGCGAAAATCCTCGACCAAGTCTCTGATCATCTCGTGACACGCCTCATAGTCTCCAGCTAAGTCGTCAATGGGTCTGCCGCAACAGAGGCTGATCGCCCAGGCGGCGGCGTTGAGCGCCCCACAGGTTCCAAGCAGAGAGCAGCCGCAGCCGCCGGCGATTCCAAAGGATGCTTTCAGCATATCCTTGGTAATTCCCAGATCCGGGAAGGCTTCGTAGAGACCGTTGAGACAGCTTTGAATACAGTTGCCATAATCTGTTTCTGTCTGAAATCCTACATCCATTGCTTTTTTTACTAACGCATCCTTTTCATCGGGAGATAATTTTGTATAATCTTTCATCAGAGAACTCCTTTCAATTCTTTTACAACAATTCTAAGCTCCCGTTACGAAAATCACAAGCCTTGGCATAGTTGTCAGCAAGAAAATAGACAAGTCAGTAAGACGCATTTTATTCACAATAACTTTTCTTAATCCAGGCGGTGGAAACATCCATGGCGGCCCGGCAGGCTTTTGTCTGATCCAGGGCGTTCAGCATGACGAAATCGTGGATCATAGCCTGAAAGCGGATGGCGGTGACTGGCACTCCTGCACTGCGCAGCTTGCGGGCATAGGCTTCCCCCTCGTCCCGGAGGACATCGGCTTCTCCATTTAGAATCATAGCGGCAGGAAGTCCCTGCAGTTGTTCTACTGTGGCCTTTAACGGGGAGGCGGTAATTTGCTCTCTCATTTTACAGTCAGGCAGATATTGATCCCAAAACCACTCCATGCCCGCACGGTAGAGGTAGTAGCCGACGCCGAACTCTTTATAAGATGCCGTATCAAAACAGGCATTGGTCACAGGATAATACAGCAGTTGTCTGTTGATGGAGGGACCGTGGCGGAATTTTGCCATAATGGCAAGGGCCGCAGCGATGTTGCCGCCTGCGCTGTCACCAGCGACCACCAGCTTGTCTAAATCAGCATTTAAGTCCATGCGCTCCAATAATTCACCCAGGCAGCAGAGCACAAAGTAACACTGTTCCAGCGCTACAGGATAATGGACTTCCGGAGAACGAGAATATTCGGGGAAGACGATGATACTGCCGGTTCTTGCTGCCAGTTCGCGGACCAGTTTTTCATGGGTGTGGAGGCTGCCAAAGACCCAGCCGGCGCCGTGTATGTATAAGATCACATGCCTTTTCTCATCGCAGTTTTCAGGGACGACAAAGTTCACTGCGATTTTCCCATACCTGCCCGTATTCACTTCTGTGGTAAAAATGGAGGCGGAATACATGTCTACGGGCGTATCTTGCACTTTGTCTAAAACCTTTCTGCCTTCTTCTGGCGGAAGCTGAAAAATAAATGGCGGTTTGCTGTTTTCCATGCAGACTTCCAGGGCTTCCTTTTCTAAAGAAATTCTTTTTATCATAATCATTTCACTCCTGTCTTAATTTGGCTCCATATGAAATAGAAGACTTTTTTCAATATATGCATTTACATAAAAATCTGTTTGCACTGTGTGCATCCGTACCCCAAAAATGTGTTAAAGTTAGTATCATCAAAAGATAGAGATAAAAAGAATCTGGAAAAGGAGGAGAGAAAATGGAAGTGAAACACATCTCAGGAGATCCACTGTATATAGAGCAGCAGCTTCAGATTTTGCTGACGGACGGATGGGAAATCATTGATGTTGCAACCAACGTTTATCAGAGCAGCGGCGGACTTCGCACGGAAACGACAGCGTACCTGAAGAAAGCCACAGCTTAGAAATTTTCGCTGAATGACAGCGATAACAACAGAAGGAGGAAACATGGAAAAAGAGATGAGAATGCAGCCTATCATGCTTCCAAAGTTCAGATATGACGAAGTGAATCTGAAATATAAAGAAGCAAAGGCGGAAACGGAGAAACTGAAAGCTTTGATAGAGACAAAGGATCGTGAAATAGAGGTCCTGCGCAGAGAGCTTGCACAGCTTCGGGAAGATTTTGACCATGCACTCATGGACTTACAGGTAAAGGAGACATTTGTGGAAGGCGGTATCGTCAAAGAGCAGTACGAAGCCATCATTCCAAAGATGACCTGCAAAAACGAAGAAAAAATTGCACTGGCAAAGGCCATCGTGCAGCTAATCAAAAATCAACAGAAAGAAAGAGGTAATGAAAATGGCAATTAGCACAACAGGAACATATTTAACAATCAAAGGTGAAGGATTATCAAAGGATATCAAAGTTTACATCAAATCCTTCCCTGATCTGGGCGCAGCACCGGCTGCAATCGAAGTGACCACTCTGGCAGATGAAGCGCAGGTCTTCATTCCGGGCAAAAAGGGCATGGCAGCCATGGAATTCGTGGCAAACTATGACGCGGCAGTCTTTGCTGACTTAACCGCAGCAGAGGGCAAGGAGCTGACTTATACGCTGAACATCGGCGCTGACAATTATGAGTTTACAGGACAGCATACAGCGATCATCGCAGCCGGCGCTCTCAACGCGGCAGTTGACATGAAGGTGGTAGCAATTCCGTCTTCAAGGGTGGCAAAAGCAGCAGCGCCATCCGCATAAGCGGCAAAACAATTATATTGAAAGGCATAGGCGGCAGAAGGCCGCCTTTGCCATACTACGAGGAGGAGAAAAAGGATGATTATTAATAACAGAGAATACAGATTGCCCGAGCTTGACTTTAACGCCATGTGCGAGCTGGAAGACATGGGCATCGCTTTGACCGATATGGACAAGAAGGTGCTGACGACGGTGAGAGGATTCCTGGCTCTGGCCATGAACGGTGATTTTCACCGCGCCGGCAAAGAACTGGAAGCCCATCTGTCAAAGGGAGGCTCTCTGGAGCAGATGCTGCAGGAAATTAATGAGGCGGTAGAGCGCAGCGGTTTTTTTCGAGGGCTCAGCCAGAGCACGCCGAAGAGCAATGGAGCGAGCCAGGAAACGCAGGAAGAAGCGAACCAGCCTTTGACAGTATAAGGCAGCTCATAGAGGAATCCTATCTTCCGATGGCTCTGAGAATGGGCGTGGATTATCATCTGTTCTGGCAGCTGAACCCCAGAAGGCTGCAGCCTTTTGTCAAGGCCTATCAAGAGGAACAAAAAGCGCAGCTTGAGCGGGCAAATTATGCAGCATGGCTCAGCGGCATCTACGTGACTCACTCTATCGCCGCATCTCTGGGCGAAAACGCCAGATATCCGGAAAAGCCCATTGATCTCTACGAAACAGAGGAAGAGCTGGAGAGCCGGAAAGCCCGGGAAGCTGAGCTGTTTTCTGCTTATGTGGACATGTTCAACAAAAACTTTGAATCCAGGAAATGATGGATGAAATTCATAAAATGCTCACAAACTCTTCAGCCCTGCCACAAAGTAGCAGGGCTGAAACCCTTGCCCGAGACGCTGAAAAAAGGTAAAATGTATGTATAGCAGTTGGTAGATGCCGCCCATCTTTAATGGTAAGAGGAAGAGACAAAAGTGGGGAGGAGAATTTTATGAGTGAGGATAAGAAGACAGAAAAAAAGATAGCAAAACGGAGAGAAGACATTCTTTTCTGGTTGAAGGCAGCAGAAAAATATGCAAATCAATATAAGCAGGCTGTTGATGAAAAAAAGAAGGCAAAGAGTGAAAAGAGTCTGCAGAGTGCAAAGGAAAGCATACAGTTTGCAGTCAACGCAGCCATTGACCTTGGAGGCACTATTGACGATATTCCAGAAACCCTGTCCAAGGAACAGCTTGAAATCTGGAACGAAATGTTTGGAAATGCAGATTCTGATGATATTGCCATTGAAAAAGAAATCCAGCGGATCAAGAAGATGCTCAATGAGGATTTGAAGGAGGCCATGGAAAAGTACAGCTATGACCCTGAGGAACCAATTGAAGAGAAGAGGAAGAACAAGCTTTTTTATCGAGAGCACGCAATTGGACTAACGCTCAAGCATAGCAGCCGAAAGACAATGGCATCTGGAACGCCGAATAAGGCATACAACGACTATTGGAACTATGACAGGGATTATGAATCTACGAAGGATAAGTATTTTACAAAGGAAGAACAGGATTTAATCATAAACTGTCTGCGTTCCCATGAGGAAGAAGCGGCGTACCTTTCAGAGAAACGTGCATGGATGGGAAGATTAGGAGAATCCTTGTGCAAGACTGCAGAGAAGATCGGTGAGTGGGGGGACATCACATCGGCCAGGGTACTGGCACAGGGACTGAGCAAGGAGATATTCCAGCAAACAGTGACAGAAATTGAAGGGAAGCTTCCGAAAGACGAACTGAAGAAGCGGGCAGATGAGATGACAAGAAGATATATCCAGTTCATATCTGACCCACATGAACTGGAGGAAGCAATGATACAGAAAAAGGAAAGTGAGATTGAGGCTGATAAACTACTGGCTGAACTGAGAAGTTCGACTGAAGGCGCAAAGATGCTGCTATCAGGAAGAGAACGCAGACAGGTAGAACAATGGATGGAGATTGCAGAAAGCGAGGTGGAAGGGCAGAACATACTGGCCTATGAGCTTCTGTGTGAGAAACTGGGGAAAGAAAGGGCAAAGTTCATCTTACTCTGCAAAGCTGACCCGGATCTGGAGAAGAGGAAAGAAGCATTGACTTCATATAGCTTTGAGGAATTGGGGCTGTAAACAACTAACAATAGAATGAAAATATGGACGAAAGCATCAGCAATAATACTGGTGCTTTTTTTATGGAAAATAAAGGAGGTGAGGCCTATGCGAGTTAAACAATAAAAGAAATTGTAACTGGATAAATATGAAAGGAGTTAAAATGAAAGATAATATTAAAGCACTTTCACAAGGGCTAATAGACATAGGAGGAAGTCTGAGTGAAATTACAAAAGCAGCATCAGAAGCATCAGAAGGTTTGGCAGGAACTTTGGAGATAATCAGCAGTGTAATCGCTGAATTACCGAATATAAAAGAAGCCGCAAATGATGTAAGGAAAACATTCAAAGATATGAATTTGATTATAGGTGACAGCGAGTTTATTAAGAATTTCGCTAAACATGTAACTACCAACGTGGAGAAAATCGGTGAAAGTTTTTCAGGTTTATCAGATGGAACCAAGAGTATAAAGGAGATTTTGTCAGGTTTCTGCGACTCTGGTAGTGAAAAGTTCAATAAATTTAAGGTTGACGTAGGTGTTTTTTCCGCAAACGCCAAGGGTCATTTCGAGGACCTCAAAAAAACTATCTCCAACTTCAGCTTTTCTGACCTAAAGGAATCCATCAAAAACCTTCCTGAGACCATGAGTGAGGCCATGGGCAATCTGGGGAACACGCTGTCTGCTAACGCAGGTTCTATCGGTTCAACGGCTGGAAAGCTTTTGTCCGGAGGCCTCATCGCTGGCATTGCTCTGGCAGTTGCCGCTGTGGCTGGACTGGTGGCAGCCTTCAAGCATCTGATGGAGTCCAACGAAGAATTCAGAGAAAAGATAGAAACGGCATGGTCAAAGGTGACGGAGGCCTTTGAGCCAGTCATCGAAGCCTTTGGCAGACTGAAGGAAGCCCTGTTTGGGGAAGACAGCGGCGAGACACCGCCACTAGTCGATGCTATTTTGGAAGGCGCACTCAACATCATAGACTGTATAGCCGAAGCGGCGGAACTGATCTCAGAGATCGTGTCCGGCGTTTTTGATTTTTTGACAGAACTGTGGATGGAACACGGAGAATCCATCTCGGAATTTATTTCAGGAACCATCGAGACCATTACCGAAATCATCAGCGGCATCATCGATATTGTCAGCGGCATCATCGACGTCATCGTCGGATTTTTCACTGGAGACGGCAATCGGATTTCCAGCGGCGTCAGCGAGATGTGGGACGGCGTTACCGCCATCTTCTCGGCAGCCTGGGACGTGATCCGCGACATCTTCTCCGTGGTGGTAGAGTTCTTTGCGGGAATATGGAGCGGCATCAAAGAAGCATTTGCCAGCGCGGCAGAGTGGTTCGGCAAAATTTTCCGCTCCGCATGGAAGGGGATTTCCAATGCATTTGATGCGGCGGTGGACTTTTTCAGCGGCATCTGGAAGGGGATTTCCAAGGTGTTCAGCAGCGTCAGCAGCTTCTTCAAATCCAAGTTCTCGGCGGCATGGACGGCAGTCAAAAATGTCTTTTCCGGCGTGGGCAGCTTTTTCAGCGGCATCTGGAACACCATCAAAAAGACCTTTACCAACATCGGAACCAGCATCGGCAATGCCATCGGTGGCGCCTTCAAGAAAGTGGTCAATTCCATCATCGGTTTTGCCCAGAACACCATCAACGGCTTTATCAGCGCCATCAACAGCGCCATCAAGCTGATCAACAAGATTCCCGGTGTCAGTATCGGACTCATATCAAAACTGAGCATTCCGCGCCTGGCAGCAGGCGGCCTGGTGGATGCAGGACAGATGTTCGTAGCGAGAGAAGCGGGGCCTGAGCTGGTGGGCAGCTTTGGCAGCAGAGCCGCTGTCATGAACAACGACCAGATCGTGACGTCCGTATCCAAAGGCGTATATGAGGCCGTCAGAGCCGCCATGTCCGGCAGCGACGGAAGCTACACCTTCCAGATCGTCAACAAGCTGGACGGCAAAGAAATCGGCAGACAGGTTGTAAACTATCACAACGGCATCGTAAAGCAGACTGGCACATCGCCGCTGCTGGTGTAAAGGAGGAGTATACATGAATATTTTAAGAATGAAAAAAATCGGAGCTGACCAGTGGACGGAGGTGGAAAACCCTGTGTCCCTGCAGTGGAGCCTGACGGATCTCGACAGTGAGGACGGCAACGGCAGAAACCAGATGGGGGAGACGTTTAAGGACAGAATTTCTCAGAAGAGGCAGCTGAGCTGCTCCTGGGCAGCCATGGAGGGAGAGAAGATGAAAAATCTTCTCTCCTGTCTCAACGACAACTTTTTTGAGGTGGAGTACCCCGATGCGCTGACCGGAAAACGAGAGACCTCTGTCTTCTACGTTACATCAAAGCAGACGCCTTTGTACCGCTTTGATACAAAGACCGATCAGTGGCTGTGGACGGGGCTTGCTGCCACGCTGGTAGAAAGGTAAGGTGGACCCATGCAAAACACAACAGAAAAATATCAGGACGCGATCAAATCCTACGACAGAAAATTTATCATCAAAGCGGTCTTCTGTCAGCCAATTGCCGGCGCGGCACCTGACGAGACGGGACAGAGACCGGTGCAGGAGGTTGCCGTTCTGACAGGAGCGGACCATCTGGTGTCCATGACCCTGGAAGAGACATCCGCGGCAGACGACCGCATTTCCATGGGCAGTTTTTGTTCTGCAAAGCTGACGGTGGAACTGATCGACGCGCCGAAGGATATCGACTATGACCATGTGATGATCAAAGCCTACAGCGGCCTTTTGACCGATGGGGACTACGAATACGTTCCCCTCGGCGTATTCTATGTCACAGAGGCCAGCACCAAGAACGACTATCGAAATCTGACGCTGACCGCTTACGACGGCGCCTGTCTTCTGGAAGAACCCTCCACCATAGACGAAGGGTACCCCATGTCGATCGAGGATCTGGTATCAAAGATCGCGGCGAGCAAAGGGATCGGCCTCCACCCGGACAACGTGTACAAGGAATACCTTTTACCGGAGTTCAGAGAAGGCTATACCGAAAGACAGATGTTGGGCTTTGCCGCAGGGCTCATGGGCTGCAATGTGCGCTTTGACCGGCTGGGAAGACTGCAGTTCTATTGGTACCAGGAGCCTGCAATGGAAGTGGTCATAGATCGACAGAATCAGTATCTCCATGAGTTCATTCCTTCTACGGCAAGCCCGGTCACAGTGACCTCTCTCATCTGCTCTGACGGGGAGAGAACCTATACCAGAGGAAAGGGAACCAGCGGGCTGGAACTGGCATTTGAAAATCCGTACATGACGGAAACGATCATAGAATCCATCTGGCAGGAGAGAGTGGCCGACATGGACACGGCAGAGACCATTGAGACGCTGCAGGTGTCTTACAGCGGGGAACTGGATACGAACCATGCGCTGACCGGAACCTATAACCAATCTCTGGCCGCTTTTCGCTGTACGGATCTGTCAAAAGTCCATCCGGGCACACTGATGGAGATGACCTACGAACTGGAACAGACCGCATATACCAGAAACATCATGGTGGAAGATGTTGATGAGGAAAAGAGCCAGTTCACCTTTACCCTTGAAGAAACCGAGGAGGGGCAGGATGAGGAATTGTCACTGCCAGAGGATCTGACAGCCAGCTTTGCCATCAAAAAACAATGGCTTGTCACCGTCGGGGATCTCGCCTCCATCGAGAAAAACGATCTTCTGAGAGTTTCCGGCCAGGGCACTGTCGTCGTCTCTATGATTGATAGAGAGGCGGGAGAACTCTATCTGACCGATACCTCTGCAGGATTGATCGTCTTACGACGATGAGCCTTGTCCTCGATACGGACAGACGGATTCA
>ERZ791934.1020-NODE-1020-length-31049-cov-5.229141_pt1 | contig 31049 bp, 24 predicted proteins | sample MGYA00510125_ERZ791934 | MGnify/ENA primary metagenome ERZ791934 (study PRJEB30046, sample SAMN00993240) | human gut metagenome | study: EMG produced TPA metagenomics assembly of the A metagenome-wide association study of gut microbiota in type 2...
TCTAGTGAGCACTACGCTCATAGGGGTTCAAGTCCCCTCCCTCGCACCAAGCCCCTTACCGAAACGGTGAGGGGCTTTTTGTTTATCTCCATCCATCTGTTTTCCATGTTTCCAGGAAGAGGTGACAGAATGAATTATAAAATACCGGCGCTTTTGGCGGCAGGGGCCGCAATCTTGAGCTATGAGGAAAACAACCGTCTGACGGTAAGCGAATACCGGCTGACGTTTCCCAACCTGCCCAAAGCCTTTGATGGATTTACCATCGTGCAGCTTTCCGACCTTCACAATAAATTGTTCGGGCCTTCTCAAAGGCGGATTCTGAAAAAAATACAGGCGCTGGAGCCGGATGTCATCTGTATGACCGGCGATCTGATTGACCGCCGCCGAACCCGTGTCACCACCATGGAACACGGGCTGGCACTGATTCGCGGATGTCTGGCCATGGCCCCGGTCTGTTTTGTGCCGGGAAATCATGAGGCAGGCTGGCGGCTGTATCCGGCGCTGAAAACCTGTCTTTCTGCCATGGGAACCGAAGTGCTGGAAAACCGCTGCTTTCCCATGCATCGAGGGGAAGACACCCTGTGGCTGGCCGGTGTGCCGGACCCCAAGTTTTTCGGTGAAAAGCGAAAAATCGGCTTTCGCGCCCAAATGTTGGAAACAGTAGACACTGCAAAGGGCGGCTTTACGGTGCTGCTCAGCCATCGTCCCGAGCGGCTGGAGGAGTATGGAATTTCCGGCGCGGATCTGGTGCTGGCAGGGCATGACCACGGGGGACAGTTCCGGCTGCCCTTTGCTGGGCCGGTATTTGTACCCAATCAGGGCTTTTTTCCGCCGCTGGCACAGGGGGTTCACCGTGCGGGAAAAACAGTGATGGTGGTCAGCCGGGGACTGGGAAACAGCGTATTTCCCCAACGTTTGCTCAACTGTCCGGAGATCGTCCGGATCGTGCTGCAATCCGGCAGGAAAATGTGAATTTTGCGGTTTTTCAAAACAAATCCTGCATTTTTTATTGCGCATATCTGTCGGAATGTGTTATAATATCTGTTACACGGCATCTGCTGCCGTGTGGATTTCCGTACAGGATCATAAACCGGCTGCATCCTGTGTCAGCCGTATTTTCAAGCGGTTTCCCTCCCGGTTTTCCGGCAAAGAAACCGCAAAACGGAGGAACGATTCATGTATCAGATCATTGAAAAGAAGGAACTGAACCCCACCGTGACCCTCATGAAAGTGAAGGCCCCGCTGGTTGCAAAAAAAGCAGAGCCCGGACAGTTCATCATTCTGCGTGTGGACGAAAACGGCGAGCGGATTCCCCTGACGGTTGCCGATTATGACCGGGAGGCCGGTCTGGTGACCATTATCTTCCAGATTGTCGGTGCAACTACCGAAAAGCTGAACCACCTGAACGAGGGTGACTGCATTCACGATTTTGTAGGCCCGCTGGGCGTTCCTTCCCATGTGGAAGGACTGAAAAAGGTTGCAGTTGTCGGCGGCGGCGTGGGCTGTGCCATTGCTTATCCCATCGCCAAGAAGCTCCACGAGCTGGGCGCTGAGGTTCACTCTGTGGTGGGCTTCCGCAATCAGGATCTGGTGATTCTGGAAGACGAGTTCAAAGCAGTCAGCGACAAATTTGTCCTGATGTCCGACGACGGCTCCTGCGGCGAAAAGGGTCTGGTGACCGACGCCCTGAAGAAGCTCATCGAGAGCGGCGAGCAGTATGACGAAGTCATCGCCATCGGACCGCTGGTCATGATGAAATTTGTCTGCCTGCTGACCAAGCAGTATAACATCAAAACCGTTGTCAGCATGAACCCCATTATGATCGACGGTACCGGCATGTGCGGCGGCTGCCGCCTGACCGTTGGCGGAGAGACCAAGTTTGCCTGCGTGGACGGTCCCGATTTCGACGGCCATCTGGTGGACTTCGACGAGGCCATGGAGCGCGCTTCCATGTATAAGCCTTTCGAGCGTCATCAGCACGAGGAAACCTGCAATCTGTTCAAAAAGGAAGTCAAGGCCTGAGGCTTGCCCGGCCTGTCAAGATAGAATTCATTGGGAAAGGAAGAGTACCATGCCCAACATGTCATTGAAGAAAAACGAAATGCCGGTGCAGGACCCCCAGGTCCGCAATCATAATTTCAGCGAGGTTGCGCTGGGCTATACCGAGGAGCAGGCACTGGACGAGGCAGAGCGCTGCCTGAACTGCAAAAATAAGCCCTGCGTAGGTCATTGCCCCGTTGCCATCGATATTCCCGGTTTTATCGCCAGGATCCGTGAAAAGGATTATGAAGGCGCATATCAGATTATCAACCGTTCCAGCTCTCTGCCCGCTGTCTGCGGCCGTGTGTGTCCGCAGGAAACCCAGTGCGAGAGCAAGTGTGTCCGCGGCATCAAAGGTGAGCCGGTGGCCATCGGCCGTCTGGAGCGCTTTGTGGCGGACTGGCACAATGCCCACGCCACCGAGAAGGCAAAGGCCCCCGAGAGCAACGGCCACAAGGTCGCCGTGGTGGGTGCAGGTCCTTCCGGCCTGACCTGTGCCGGTGATCTGGCCAAGATGGGATACAAGGTTTCCGTGTTTGAAGCTCTGCATCTGGCCGGCGGTGTGCTGGTCTACGGTATCCCCGAGTTCCGTCTGCCCAAGGCCATTGTTCAGAAGGAAGTGGATACCCTGAAAGAGCTGGGCGTGGAAGTGGACACCAACACGGTGATCGGCCGCACCCTGACCATCGACGAGCTGTTTGACAACGGCTTCGAGGCTGTGTTCATCGGTTCCGGCGCAGGTCTGCCCCGGTTTATGAACATCCCCGGTGAGAACCTGAAGGGCGTCTATTCCGCCAACGAGTTCCTGACCCGTGTAAACCTGATGAAGGCTTACAAGGACGGCAGCAGCACGCCGATTCAGCACGCGAAAAATGTCGCGGTTGTGGGCGGCGGCAACGTGGCCATGGACGCAGCCCGCTGCGCAAAGCGTCTGGGCGCTGAAAATGTGTACATTGTATATCGCCGTTCCGAAGAGGAAATGCCCGCTCGCCGTGAGGAAGTGGAGCACGCCAAGGAAGAGGGCATCATTTTCAAGGTGCTCAACAATCCCACCGAGATCGTGGGCGACGAGCACAAGTTTGTCTGCGGCATGAAGTGCGTGGAAATGGAACTGGGCGAGCCCGATGAGTCCGGCCGCCGCCGTCCGGTGGAGAAGAAGGACTCCGAGTTCCTGATGGATGTGGATTGCGTGATTATGTCCATCGGTACTTCTCCCAACCCGCTGATCCGCAACACCACCAAGGGTCTGGAAACCAACCGCCGCGGCTGCATTGTCACCGAGGAAGAAACCGGTCTGACTTCCCGCGAGGGCGTTTATGCCGGCGGTGATGCCGTAACCGGCGCTGCAACGGTGATTCTGGCAATGGGCGCAGGCAAAAAGGCCGCCAAGTCCATTGACGAGTACATCCGTTCCAAGAACTGAGTTTTTGAAACTGCGATCATAAAACAACAGCCGTCCGGCTCCATTGAGAACCGGGCGGCTGTTGTTTTTTCTGCTGTTTTACTGGGAAACCGTCACGGCTTCATCAGGCTGGCAAGGGTGACTTGTCCCAGATACTCGTGAATCTGACGGTTCAGCTCTTTCCACATGGGAAGTGTCCGGCATTCGGACTTGCGTTCACATTCCTCTGCATCGCATTCCAGACAGGCCACCGGTGCAAGACTGCCTTCTGTCAGACTCAAAATTTCGCTGACGGAATAGGCTTCCGGAGCCCGGGTCAGGCGATAACCGCCGCCCTTTCCGTGGACACCTTCAATCAGATTGGCGGAAACCAGCGGAGGGAGGATTTTTTCCATATATTTGAGAGAGATTCCCTGCCGTTCCGCTACGGATTTCATGGCAATGTAGTTTCCGTCGCTGTGTTCCGCCAGATCAATCATGACACGGAGCGCGTAGCGCCCCCTTGTGGAAATCATCATGGCCGTTCACCTTCCTTTTTGAGTCCATCATAGCACAGGGAGTGGGGAGCAATCAAGTGTTCGCTGTTTCGGAAAGCTGCCGCGTGAATGATCCGTGGCAGTGGGCACAGTGTTCACAGTCGGGAAACTGACTGTGGTCATAAGCAATGTCGTTTCGGTCGTAATAATTCTGAACTGCCTTTTTGATGGCTTCCTCTGCCAACACGGAACAATGAATTTTGTGAGCGGGAAGCCCGTCCAGCGCTTCCATAACCGCTTTGTTTGTCAGTTTCAGCGCGTCCTCCACCGATTTTCCTTTAATCAGTTCGGTCGCCATGGAGCTGGAGGCAATGGCGCTGCCGCATCCGAAGGTTTCAAACTTGACATCGGTGATGCGATTGTCCTCGATTTTCAGATAAATTTTCATGATATCGCCGCAGACAGGGTTTCCCACTTCTCCAACACCGTCAGCGTCTTCGAGAATCCCTACATTTCTGGGATTTCGGAAATGGTCCATTACTTTTTCGCTGTATAAAGCCATTATAACACCTCTCATTCCGCAAAGATATGGGGCCGTTTTCCGGTGGTCAGGTCTCGCCAGAAGGGAGACATACTTCGCAAACGGGTCACCACATCAGTGACTGCTTCTATAATAGAATCAATTTCCTTTTCTGTCATTTCCTCGCCAAGGCTGAGACGAAGGGAGCCATGGGCCACTTCATGGGGCCTGCCGATTGCCAGCAGTACATGGCTGGGGTCCAGGGTTCCGCTGGTACAGGCGGAACCGGAAGAAGCACAAATACCCTTCTCGTCCAGCAAAAGCAGCAGGGATTCCCCTTCGATTCCCTCGAAACAGAAATTCACATTTCCGGGCAGCCGGGGTTCCGTTGCTCCGTTCAGTTCGCTGTATGGAATCCGGTTCAGGCCTGCAATCAGCCGGTCACGGAGAAGTGTCAGCTTCCGGCTGTTCTCCTCCATTCCGGTGCAGGCTTCCTCCAGTGCAGCAGCCATTCCCATAATGGCCGGAACATTTTCCGTGCCTGCACGTTTTCCACGTTCCTGTCCTCCGCCGCTGATGACGGTTTCCAGCGGAATACCGCGCCGGACATACAGGGCGCCGACTCCTTTTGGACCGTGGAATTTATGGGCGGAGAGGGAAAGCAGATCAATCTGCTGGGCTTTGACATCGATGTGCAGGTGTCCCACGGCCTGTACGGCATCTGTGTGGAACAGCACGCTCTTTTCCCGGCAGACAGCGCCGATTTCCCCAATGGGCTGAATGGTGCCGATTTCATTGTTGGCATACATCACCGTTACCAGACAGGTGTCCTCCCGAATGGCTTCGACTACCTGCTGTGATGTCACAACGCCATTGCTGTGGACATCCAGCAGCGTGATTTCAAACCCCTGTTTTTTCAGTTTTTCCAGTGTATGGAGAACCGCGTGATGCTCAAAGGCAGTGGAAATGATATGTTTTTTGCCTTTTCGTGCTCCCAATGCTGCCGCTGTCAGAATTGCCTGATTGTCTGCTTCGCTTCCGCCGGAGGTGAAAGTGATTTCCCGGGCATCCGCATTCAGACAGGCTGCAATGCGGCTTCGAGCGTCTTCCAGTGCTTCTTTGGCCTTCTGACCGAATTCATAAAGGCTGGAAGGATTCCCGTACAGGTTTTCCAGATAGGGCAGCATGGCGTTGATAGCGGTTTTGCTCATTTTGGTGGTTGCGGCATTATCTGCATAAATCATGATCGTCCCTCCAGTCAGTCGGAAAACAGGGGAGTGGAAAGATACCGGTCCCCTGTGTCCGGAAGCAGAACCACGATGGTCTTTCCCTTATTTTCCGGACGTTTTGCCAATTCCACGGCGGCCCAGACTGCTGCACCGGAAGAAATGCCCACCAGCACTCCTTCCAGCTGTCCCACACGCTTGCCATAGGCGAAGGCGTTTTCATTGGACACCGTGAGAATTTCATCGTAAACTTCGGTATTCAGGATTTCCGGCACAAATCCGGCTCCAATGCCCTGGATTTTGTGTGCGCCGGCAGCTCCGCCGGAAAGAACAGGGGAATCTACCGGTTCCACAGCCACCACTTTTACGGAAGGATTTCGGCTCTTGAGATAGCCGCCCACGCCGGTAATAGTACCGCCGGTTCCCACACCGGCCACGAAAATGTCCACTTGGCCGTCGGTGTCCTGCCAGATTTCCGGTCCGGTAGTAGCCCGATGGATTGCCGGATTTGCAGGATTGACGAATTGGCCGGGGAGAAAGCTGTTGGGAATTTCTTGTGCCAGTTCCTCTGCTTTGGCAATGGCGCCCTTCATACCCTTGCTTCCTTCGGTCAGCACCAGTTCGGCTCCGTAAGCTTTCAACAGCTGGCGGCGCTCCACACTCATGGTTTCGGGCATGACAAGAATGATGCGATAGCCTCTTGCAGCTGCGACGGCTGCAAGGCCGATTCCGGTATTTCCGGAGGTGGGTTCAATGAGAACGGACCGGGGATTCAGCAGCCCCTTTGCTTCGGCGTCGTCAATCATCGCCTTTGCCACCCGGTCCTTGACAGAACCTGCGGGGTTAAAATATTCCAGCTTTGCAAGAATTCTTGCTTCCAGTTTTTCGGTATGCTCGATATGGGTCAGCTCCAGTAAAGGAGTCTTTCCGATAAGTTGGTCGGCAGAAGTATAGATGTTTGCCATGGTTTTCCTCCTTGACTTTTCAAAATGCCGGTTCAGGCGATCTAATGATTCATGTTATGTCGGTCGGGAATGACACTGGTTTGACTGGAAATCAACGCAGTATCAATCGATTTACCTACTGGTTTGGTATGTTGATGAAATCATATCACGATTTACCCACTAAGTCAAGGGGTAAAAAGAAAACTTTTCTGGGTCCCTACTCTTCACTCTCAAAGGCAGTAAAAGGCCGGCCCCATCATGGGACCGGCCTCTCACTGCATTGTATGATCCAGAATTACGAAACAGTCAGTTGTCGTTTTGCTTATGCGGCGTGCTTTTTCTTCAGAACCAGCACCACACCGGCAGCGGAAATCAGCATGGCGGTGAAGCACAGGGCGGCGGCAATGTTGTTGTCGCCGGTAGCAGGAGCATCGGTTTTGCCGTCGTCCTTGCCGCTGTTGGGATCACCCTTGCCGTCATCAGGCTTACTGGTGTTGTCCTTGTCGTCGTCATCGTCGGGTTTGCTGGTATCATCAGTGTTGGCACTCAGATTTTCGATAGCAGCGCTCAGATCGGAAACGGCCTTGTCCACCACATCCTGATCGTCTTCGCTCAGGGTATCATCTGCCAGAACCAGCGCAGCGGTTTTGAAAGCAGCTCTGAACACAGCGACGCTTTCTGCGGTGTATTTGCTGAGATCAATCTCGCTGGCCTTGTTGATCAGGTCTTCCAGATTGTCCTTATTGGCCTTCAGGCGCTGTGCCAGAATTGCATCCAGCAGAGCTTCGGCTGCGGGCTGAATATCTTCTTCCAGCGCGTCACCGTCATCGTAAACGGCCTTGGCGGCTTCCAGTGCTTCCACCAGCTGCGGCCAGTATGCAGCCACATATTTGCTTTCTTCCATGGATTCTGCCTTGGCAATCAGCTGTTCCAGCATGGACTTATCGCCCTGTACAATGCCCAGGCCCCAGATACCGTTCAGCAGGTTGTCCCATGCGGTATCGACTTCTGCCTGCGTGGCCTTGGGATTATCGAGAACGGCTTTGGCTTCTGCCAATGCGTCCTCAAAGAACTTCCTGGCGCTGTCGGTCACGCCTTCGGTGCTCAAAGTCAGCGCATAGTCATAAGTCTTTTGCAGCAGAACCTTGTTGGCCTCTTCGGGCTGTTCGGCAGGCGCAAGACCTTCGACAGCTTCATTCAATGCCTTTACAGCGGCATCCACTTCGTCCTGAGTTGCCTTTTCATTGGACAGCACAGCCTGTGCATCAGCATATGCTTTTGCAAAAACCGCCCAAGTTTCCGGAGTATACTCGTCTTCCTGATACTGAGCGGCATCGGCAACAGCCTTTTCCAAAGCGGCCTTGTCAACGGGAGGCACAGCCTCTTCCAGTGCGGAAATCGCATCATTCAGCGCTTTTACAGCAGCATTGACAGCATCCTGTGTGGCTTCTTCGTCAGCCAGTACAGCCTGTGCATCGGCATATGCCTTTGCAAAGACTGCCCAGGATTCAGCGGTATAATCAGCTTCTTCATAGGCAGCAGCAGCTTCTACGGCTTTTTCAAGCTCAGCCTTGTCAACGGGAACTTCACCGGAATCCACTTCAAACTCAGCGGTAATGACAACGTCCTCTGCGGGCATCAGGAAGCTGGTGCCTTCCATGGCGGTGTCGTTGTACTTGAGAGAACCAGCCTTCAGCCGGTAACCTTCAGCGGGCTCCACATATACGTTGACCTTTGCGCCCTCTTCATAGTTGGCGGCATCGGTGGTAATGGTACCGTTGGCGATGTCGGGGGAAATGGTCAGCTTATGGGTGCGGGCCACAGTTTCGGTATCAACACCGAACAGACGGCACTCATAAATACGGGTTGCGGGATAGGGCACGTTGGGCTGGCATCCGTCGTTGATGTACAGACGATAATACCGGGCAGTAATGGGCTCTTCAAACTCATAGTTGGTGATGTTTTCCTTGTTGTTGGTATACTCTGCTACGATGGTCCAGTTGGCAGCGTTGCCCAGATAGGACTGATCCTTCAGCTGTGCCTCTGTGGCATTCGGGTCTTTCAGAACCTGCAGGGAATAATGAGAGGAGATATCCAGCGGGTCTTCAACGCCGGCATTGACCAGCTGCCAGGTGGAGATGGTCTTTTCCTTGCCCAGATCGAAAGCAACCCAATGATTGAACCGGGTGTTGTCGCCGGGGCACCACTTGGAACCGTCTTCGCTTTCATCAAACAGGTTTTCGGGCTCGCCGCCTGTACCGGGATTACCGGAAGCACCCAGAACGGTTGCGCCATAGGCCTGGTTGGTGGGGATAGTGGGGTCAATATAAATGCGGTCGGTCACCTTGACTTCAACAGTGGCGGAAATCGTATCATCATAAGCGGAAACGGCCTTGACTGTCACGGTGGGAGAAAGCTCGTTGGTGTCCATGGTCAGAACGCCGTTGTAGGACATGACGGTACCTTCGCCGGTGTTGCCTTCCACAGTCCAGATCACATCGCCCAGATTTTCGCCGTTTGCGGTGACATTGGCGGTAAACTGGCAGGTAGTGCCCTGACGGACTTCCACTGCCTCGTTGGGGGTGATTTCAATACTCTGAATGTCGGCTGCGCTGGTATCCAGAGAATCGATATCAAAGTCCGCAATGGCATTCATAGCGGTGGTGACAAATTCCTTCATTTTGCCGTTGGAGGGTTCAGCCTGCCAGGTGCTGTAGTAAATATCAGCGCCGGAGCCTTCCAGAGCAATGATTTCATAGCGGGGATTGCGGTAAATGTTCAAACGCTCGTTGGCAGCCTGTGCCAGATAATAGCCGTGAGTCTGAACCAGCGGATCGTCGGAGGAGACCACTGCCATGGCGCCGCCGATCGCAGCTGCCATATCATACAGCTTGTTGAAAGCAGGCTGAGCCTCTTCCACCAGCAGGCGCTCTACCGGATCATCGCTGTTTTTCAGGGTTTCCAGCTTTTCGATGGAATCCACGATTTCATACATTTTTTCCATCAGGGCAGCTGCTGCCGTTGCGCTGCCGCTGCCGTACTGTGCATACAGACGGGTCAGCTCGCTGGGTTCATATTTGTTGTTCAAGCTTCCATAAACCACTTTCAGCGCGTGAGCCAGCTCCGGATCGTCGGGGAAAATACCGTCGAAGCAGTTTTCCCAGTTCTCCTCTGCATTGAAATCATTGGGATTCCAGGTGTAGTCGGCAATACCGAAGAACGCCACCTTGGAGGACTCGGAGAAGTTCATGGGATTGGACAGCACGCCCTTGAGACTTGTGGGGTTGGAGTCCAGGCTGTAATAGTAATTGATGGGGTTGGTGTAGTACACGTTATCCACGTTGTCGTTTACAGGATAGTTCCACCACAGAACCGGGTCACGTCCAATCCAGTTTTTGAAAGTGCTGGCGGAAGAATTGTTGATGTTGGAGAACACATTGTTGCCGGTAAAGCAAATCTCAATGTCCTCATGGACGTTCTTAAACTTGGGCATATAGGTGGAAGCGCCGCTGGTGATGGTGGTGTACCAGGCAGGGGTGAAGAACAGGGGCTTTACCTTGTCTTCTTCGGCAGCGCCTTCGCCGTTATAGGTTTCATACAGTTTTGTCTGCACCTGATTCAGCATATAAATCTGCATATCGCAGGTTCTGGCTGCTTCAGAGCTGGAAATATCATCCACGAAGATGCCGAACTGACGGACACCAAGCTCATACATATCAGCGAATTTGGTCATCAGACGGCCAACGCCCTCGTTGACGGTCTCTTCGTTGGTGAAATCGATGGGTTTCTTCATAGCGGGGTGAGCCACCCAGACAAAGTCCACGTTGCAGGCAGCTGCCTTCTCGGCAAACTGCTGCATTTCGCCGCGGGTACGAATGCCGATCTTTGCCTCTTCCTCGGTAACGGTCTCGGGATAATCTTCATCCCACTGGCCCAGATGATAGGGGTCAGTCTTGGGGCCGTACAGGAAGATGTTCATCTTGTACCGCTTGGCAAAGTCAAACCAGCTCAGAGTTCCCTCGACACTCCAGGGATAGCCGTAGTAGCCTTCCACGCATCCACGGTATTTCTGGAAAGAGTAGTCCTCAAAGGTGGAAATCTTCATCTGACGATCCGTAGTCTGTTCCAGCATCAGGTCCAGCGTTGCCAGGCCATAGAAAGCCGCGTCGCTGTCTTTGCCCAGAATGACAATGTCGCCGTCAGCGAATACCTTGACCACGTGCATGTCATACTTGTTGGCGCCCTCGGTAAAGACCTCCTTGGGAACGCCTTCATAAGTATCAGCTGCATCGCCGGAACCGTTGATGCCCACATACAGATTGGTTTTGTCCTCTGCGGCAGTATCGCTGTAGGAAGCGGTCAGGCCGTTGTCGGTCAGAACTTCATCGATGCGGTTTTTGGTTACGTTGTCGATGCCGTCGCCCTTGATGACGTTAACAGTATCCGTGATTTCAATGGTGCCCTCTTCGTCGGTCACCTTCTGGGGGATGGGGTAAATGGTGTAGTTACCGGTAGGCTCCACCGGTTCCTCACCCTTGGAATCATACACGGCCAATTCGAAAATCGAAACAGATTTCCAGTCGGCTTTGTCGTAACGGGTTACATAAATCCGCAGATAGCGGCCTGTTGCGGGAGCGGAGAGGGTGACGCTTTCATCCTTGGTGGTGGGGGTAGAATTCCGTTCAAATACCGTTGTCCACTCACTGGCGTCGTCGGACACTTCCAACTTATACTGAACGATGTTCTGCTGCTCCCAGGAAATATCCACCATATCGAAAGTGGTGGTGGCACCAAAATCAATCTGGAGCCACTTGGGGCTGGTACCTGCATTGTCGGCGTTAGTTGCCCAGCGGGTGGAGGTGTTGCCGTCTACTGCAAGATCAGCGGTAAATTTCGTTCCGGATTCCACATCGCTGGCAGTTGCAGTCTTGTTCAGCGCCAGGTTTCCGCTCATGGCCTGTACGGAAATCGGCTGAAAGCCCAGTGACGTAAAACTTGCGGCAGCAATGCACACTGACAAAACAGCGCCCAGTGCTCGTTTTAAGATCTTCTTCAAGTCTTCATCCTCCTTGTTTCAAGTTGTTCAAATCTCCCGATAAATCAGCTTCTTTTTCACCACCTTTTTAATTAAATTTGTACACATTTTCATCTAGTTTCATTATACTGCAACTCTTTGACGGAATCAACAATTATCTATCCCCATAAACGTGATATTTCCCAAAATCTGCATAATTGTTTTATATACCATACCAAGTAATTATTTTTGTATTGCTTGAGGTTTTTTCGATGATCCATGAAATATGCTGGAAATTTGTGCTGAAAATCAAATTGTCTCCAAAAGAAAAATCGTTTATAATATAGACAATGCCACAAAAGGAGTTGTTTACGATGGCAAAAGAATTTATCTGTACCAAGACGGAACCCGTGGTGCAAACCAAAGCCGGAAAACTCCGGGGGTTTTTCTTTGACGGAACTTATACCTTTCACGGCATCCGCTATGCAGTTGCCGACCGTTTTCAGATGCCCCGGGAAGTGGAGCCCTGGGAGGGGGTTCGCGATGCCCTTTCCTATGGCTATGTCTGCCCCATGCTCAATCCGCCGACGCCGAATGGAGAGGTAATGGTTCCCCATCGGTACTGGCCTGTAAATGAGGATTGTCTGTTCCTCAATGTCTGGACCCGTTCCCTCAGCCCGGAGGCAAAAAAGCCCGTGATGGTCTGGCTGCACGGCGGCGGATTTGCCGACGGCTCTTCCATTGAGCATGTGGCCTATGATGGCGAAGCGCTGAGCCGTTTCGGGGATGTGGTGGTCGTTTCCATCAATCACCGTCTGAATGTGCTGGGCTATCTGGACGTTTCCTCTATCAGTCCCAAATACGCCAACTCCGCCAATGCCGGAACAGAAGACATGGTAGCGGCCCTCCGCTGGGTTCGGGACAATATTCGAAATTTTGGCGGTGATCCCGACAATGTGACGCTGTTTGGCCAGTCCGGCGGCGGCGCCAAAATCTGGACCCTGATGCAGACCCCCTCCGCTTTTGGCCTGTTCCATAAAGGCATTATTCAAAGCGGTGTTTATAACCTGCATCCGATCCGCAGCGACGGAGGAAAGAAAATCACCGACGCATTGCTGAAAGAACTTGGAATTCCCGCCGAAGAAGGGGAGCGGCTGGCGGAAGTGCCCTATTCCATGCTGGCGGATGCCTATAAAAAGGTTGCGCCGGAGCTGGAAAAGCAGGGAGACTATGTGGGCCTGGCGCCGATGCAGAACGATTGGATGCTGGGAGATCCCAGAAAAGTGGGATTTTGCGATTTTGCAAAATCCATTCCCATTCTGGCAGGTACGGTGCTGGGCGAATTTACCTTCGGCCCCGCGATTTCCAACCGGAGCAGTATGACGGAAGAAGAAAAAGAGGCGCTGGTCGTGCGGAAATACGGCGATCAATATGCCCCTCGTCTGATTTCCCTGTTCCGCAGTGCGTATCCGGACAAGGACCTGACAGATCTGCTGTTTGTGGATACCCTTTTCCGGGTGCCGACCCGTGATTTCATCATGAAGCTCACCGACTGTTCTCATGCACCGGTATATTCCTATCAGTTTACCTATGATTTCTCCTATGACGGCGGCCATATCGCCTGGCATTGCAGCGAGATTCCCTATGTGTTCCATAATGTGGATAAAATTCCTTACTGCAATGCGCCCGGCGTGTCTGACCGGCTGGAAGAGCAGCTCAGCGGCGCATGGGTGCAGTTTGCCCGCAGCGGAAATCCCAATCATCCTTCGCTGCCCCAGTGGCCTGCCTGTGAGCCGGGTGATGAAATCATGATGCTCTTTGACGAAACCTGTCAGGTCAAACACAATGTGGATCGGGAGCTGCTGGAACTGCTTCAGCTGGTGGAGTCCTGTCCTCTGCCGGAAGAAGTCGATCAGCCTATTCAGCACTGATTTCGAACCTTTGAGAAAGAAAAACAGCCGTCCGGTTCCAGTGGAGCCGGGCGGCTGTGCTTATGTCGATGGGTTACTCTTGAGAAGGCGTTTCGGGAAGGGGCAGCATCCGGGCTTTCAGCGCCTTGGTGCGGATGCCCTGAGCGGTAAACATGACCTCATGCTCAGACTCGATGTTTTCCGGGTCGTTTTCAGCGTGCAGGTCAAAGGTTTTGTCGGTAATTTCAAATCCGGCCTCTTCCAGATACCGCAGGGTGGACAGGAACAGGTCGTCGTTGTCGGTTTTGAACCAGAGCTCGCCGTTTTCACACAGCAGCTTCCGATATTTCATCAGCTGAATCCGATGGGTCAGGCGGCGCTTGTGATGGCGGGCTTTGGGCCAGGGATTGCAGAAGTTAATGTAGATCCGGGAGACCTTCTCCTGATTTTCATCCAGGATGGCGGCGATTTTTTCGATATCATAGGCCGTCAGCATCACGTTGTCCACAGTCTTTTCACCGGCGGAAAAGGTGCTTTCAATATTCCGGCGGGCAACGCCCAGAACATCGGGACTCTGGTCAATGCCAATATAATTGATTTCCGGATGACGGAAGGCCAGTTCTGCCAGAAATGTGCATTTTCCGCAGCCCAAGTCCAGATGCAGGGGCTGTTTCCGGGCGAAATGCTCCTGCCAATGACCTTTCAGGGTTTCCGGCTGGTCGGTGTAATAAGAACAGGCGGCCAGCTCCGGCCGAGCCCAGTCTTTCTTTCTCATTCTCATAAAGGGAAATCCTTTCTATGGGTAAAATCTTGTATGGTTGGTTCAGTCAGTGGAAGGCTCAGCCGCAGAAGAACCAGCCGGGCAGCCACTGGAGGCTCTTGACATAGTCGGCCGGTGCGGCATAGCCGGAAATCACCGGGAAGAACACTACAAACAGTGCCAGAGAGGCAACTACAAGACCGCTCATCACCAGTTTGGGCGCCAGTGCCCGGTGTTCGTCAGAAACCCGGCGGCCCCGGCGGCTGGCAGCATCCCAGCGATCCAGCACCAGCAGCAGTGCCAGCAGGGCAAAGGGCAGGGCGGTGAAATAGTGGTAAATGAAGGTCAGACGAGACACCAGTACCCAGGGCAGATATGCAGACAGGAAGCCCACCAGCAGGAATCCGGCAGTCCGGCGGCGATGAATGAGTCCCTGCCAGGCTGCATAGAGCAGCGCGGGAATGGAACCCCACCACAGCACCGGATTTCCCAAAGCGGAAATAGTGCAAACCAGATTTTCCGAACCGGCATAGTGATAGGTGATGTGATACCACACCGGGCGGGACATGACAGGCCACTGGTACCAAACCGAGGCAAAGCTGTGTTCTGCCTGTAAACCGGAGTGATAGTTGTACATATGTACCTGATAGCTCCACCAGCCCGACAGCCCGACGTTGTGGCCCGGCAGCAGCAGGATGGGCAGGAAGGCCGCATAATAAATTCCAAAGGGAATCAGCAGGAAAAAGACGCAGCACCACAGAATCAGAGTACGGGTGCGGCGGTTTAACTCTTTTCGCTGATCGGAAGGACAGTCCCGATAGGCCCGGAACAGCCGCCAGAAGAATAGCACAGCCAGTCCCAGCGCACCGTAAGCTGCCGTCCATTTGGAAGCAATACCCAACCCGGTAAACAGGCCGCACAGCAGCAGCGGCAGCAGTACACGGGGCAGGGAATCCTGCCGGATATCCTTCTGACAGAAGCACAGCATGGCATCGTACATCAGCAGCAGGAAGAATACTGCATAGGTGTCGATGGTGGCAATGCGGGTCTGGGTGAAGTGCATGAAGTCCAGAGCAAAGAGCAGGGTTCCGCCCACCGCCAGCCAGCTTTTGCCGAAAAGCCGCTTAATCATATGATAGAGAATAGGCAGCATTAAAACGCCCAGCAACGCTCCCATAAACCGCCAGCCAAAGGGATTCATGCCGAACAGAAGGATGCCCAGGCTCATCATCAGCTTGCCCAGCGGCGGATGGGTGTTTTCATAAGGCTCCGCGCCCAGCAGATGTTCATAGGCGGTGCGGGCGTGATAGATTTCATCAAAATAGGTGGAGTCGTACCAGCTGGGATGGAGGGGGACGTCCGCCTGTTCGTCAATCAGCGTTTCTCCAGAACCGTCCTCCAGTGTCAGCTCCAAAAGGGAATTCCCGTCAGCGGACACCACGGCGATTTCGTTGAGCACCGGCGTACCGGCAACTGCCGTCAGCCGCAGCCAATGGGTGTTTTCCGGAAGGGCAAATTCCTGCCAGGCAAACACGCTGCCGTCGGAGAGAATGCCGGCGCTTTCCCAATACAGTCCGTCTTCGGAAACCTCCACGGCAACGTCCACACCCAGATTGGCATAGGCACCCTGCTGGGGAACCGTCAAACCGGGAAGATACCGGAGCGTCCGGCCTTCATCGGAAAGGGAGAGGGTCACACTTTCGCCGGAAGCAGGCGCCCAGGTGGTTTCCGGCATCACAGAGGAACCCAGACACCAGAAGCCCACACAGGCATAGACAGCGGCAATCAGGATTGCCAATACCCAGTCTTTTGCTTTCATTCGACGGTCTTCCATGGTGACAGAGTCTTCCAGCAAGTGACGGGGCGGCTCATAGGTGTTTTCCTGATCGAGGGTTATCGTCTGTTCCTGAACAAATACGTTCCAGATGACATAAAGCAGATAACCATAGAGAATCAGATGTGTCGCGGAGAGAGTCAGCAGCACCGGTGAGGTGGGGGGAACATAGGAATTATTCAGATAGAGCACATAGGCCACGTTGAGGAAGTGGAGAGTGGAGAGACCGAAAAATGTGAGATACAGTCGCAAATCCCGGGTAAAGACGGCACAGGCCAGCAGGAAAAACAGCGCCGGAAACAGATAGCGCTCGTGCATTTTGGGGGCAAAGAGATAAATGGTGGAGATGATGACCACCGGAACGGTGAAAATAGCCCGTTCGTGCTTGCTTTTCCAATAGATGATGCCGGAGAGCACCACCGCCAGCAGTGCAGAAGCGGCCGTGAGAGTCGGGGAAACCCAGGCGGGGAATTCCTCCAGAGAACGCCAGTTCAGCCCCAACAGGCCATAGAGGTTATAGGCGTTGATGGTGAAGTAATTGTAGAAGCCCATGGTGTCCAGATATTGCTGGGGCAGCCAGGAGAAATCAAAATTCCGGGTGCAGGGAAGGGCCAGCAGGAAAATCACCGCAAACGCGCTGACCAGTCCCAGCAGAAGCCCTTTCCAGTCCTTCCGCTTGAGGACAAAGAACAGGAAAACCGGGGCAAACAGCAGCATTTGGGGTTTCATCATCACACCAAGGCCGTACATCGCGCCGGCGGCAGCCATCCAGCCGGGCTTTTCCCGCAGCAGCAGGAGTATGGCCAGCAGCAGAAGCAGTACACAGAAGCTGTCCGCCTGTCCCCAGATGGTGCTGTTGATGAGAACAGCGGGGCAGAACAGGTACAGAGCAGCAGTGAGCAGCGCTTTGATGTTATTGGTGCGTTTTTGTGCGGTGGAATACAGCAGCCAGCCGCAGAACAGATCGGCCAGAATAGAGGGCAGTTTGATGAGAAGTGTGAAACCGCTGCCTCCGGTTTCAAGACCAAACAGCTGGCGAAGCTTTTCCAGCCCCCATAAAACATACAGATAGCCGGGGGGATAGTCCAAAAATGCATCGCTGTAATAAATATTCTGAATTCCCATGCTGTCCACCATACCGGCCCAGGCCTTGAAGGTGTTCATATCAGTTTCGTATCCTGTAAATGATACACCGAGAACCAGACGTAATACGAAAGCAACTCCAAAAACAGCCACAACTGGGAATGCACTGTTAAAATTTCGATTCACGGAAAGATATTTTCGACACAACAGTGCTCCCAGTACCGCATAGACGGCGCAGGAGAGAATTTGTGCAGTCATAGTCAGCCTCCTCGCAATTTGTGGTAAACATGTCCAAAAACTGACCGAATTTCTTGGCATGCAAAACCGGAAAATTGAAAAAATTTCCCTGTTCTTTCGAGAAAAAACAGAGTATAATGAACTCGGATGTTTCCTGTGAAAAGGGGGATTTGCAACCATTTCTATGAAACCGGTTTCTTTTATTCCCCGGGAAAACAGCCATACAAAACAATCATAAAATACGGAATGGACAAAGTCAAGAAAAATGAAGAATTTTCCCGGAATCCGTTCCGTCCAGGAGGCGTTGTCATGCAATTTACCAAGTTTCACGAAGACCCGCAGGTGCTGCATGTCGGTACCTGTCCCAACCGATCCTATTATATTCCCTGCGCGCCCGGCGAGACCGACTGGGAGGGGACTTCCTCCCGGGTGATGAGCCTGAACGGTACCTGGGCATTCCGCTATGAGCCCAGCTTTGCCGATGCGTTTCCCGAAACGGAGAACGGCGAGCTGCTGGTAAATCCGGAAGACCTTGGAGAAACGCCGGTTCCTTCCTGCTGGCAGACTCAGGGCTTTGACCGCCACCAGTATACCAACGTCAAATATCCCTTCCCCTATGACCCGCCCTATGTGCCGGAGGACAACCCCTGCGGCCTGTATGCCCGTACCTTTGAACTGGATGCGGACCAGAAGAAAATGGGCTGCTTCCTGAACTTTGAGGGTGTAGACTCCTGCTTCTATCTGTGGGTCAACGGAGAGTTTGCCGGTTACAGCCAGGTTTCCCACTCTACCAGTGAATTCGATATTTCTGATCTGGTGCAGGAGGGCGAAAACGAGCTGTTTGTGCTGGTGCTCAAGTGGTGCGACGGCAGCTATCTGGAAGATCAGGACAAGCTGCGTATGTCCGGTATTTTCCGCGACGTGTACCTGCTGTTCCGTCCCCAGAGCTATGTCCGCGACTATTTTGTCCACACCGACCTCAACGACGATTTCACCCGCGCCGATGTGACGGTGGATCTGGAAACCGTAGGCGAGCCCGCCGTTTCCGCCCGTCTGTTTGACCCGGAGGGAGAGCTGCTGGCACAGGCACAGGCCGAAAACGGCAAGCTGACCTTTGTGCTGGAAAACCCGGTGCTGTGGAATGCGGAGTCTCCCCGTCAGTATGAGCTGCTGCTGGAGACCGAAGACGAGTGCATCCATCAGAAGGTGGGTGTGCGCCGCGTGGAAGTCAAGGGCGATGTGGTGTACTTTAACGGCGTGATGATCTGTTTCTACGGCGTCAACCGCCACGACAGCGACCCGGTGACCGGTTACACCATCAGCCGGGAGCAGGCGAAAAAAGATCTGGCCCTGATGAAGCTCCACAATGTCAACGCCATCCGTACCAGCCACTATCCCAACGCCCCCTGGTTCCCCCAGATGTGCAGCGAATACGGCTTCTATGTCATCGGAGAGGCAGACCTGGAGTGCCACGGTACCACTACTATTTATAATGGAAATAACGATACATTCGGCTCCATTGTCCGTGATCCCCGTTTTGAAAAGGCCATCGTGGATCGTTCCCAGCGCAATGTCATCCGGGACAAAAACTGCGTCTGTGTGACCATGTGGTCTCTGGGCAATGAGTCCGGTTATGGCCCCAATGTGGTGGCAGCGGGCAACTGGGTCAAGTCCTATGATCCCAGCCGTCTGCTTCACTATGAAAACGTGCTGTACACCGATCTGGATAAGGCCTATGACATGACCATGCTGGATGTGTTCAGCCGAATGTATGCTTCTCCCGAGTACATTGACAATTATTTCGCCAATCCGGAAGACCCCATGGGCGGCGGCGCCAGAAAGCCCTTTGTCCAGTGCGAGTACATCCACGCCATGGGCAACGGCCCCGGAGGCATTCAGGAATATCTGGATCAGATGGACAAATATCCGGGCTTCTGCGGCGGCTTTGTGTGGGAATGGTGTGACCACGCCATTTATCAGGGCCGTACCCCCGACAATCTGGACAAATACGGCTATGGCGGCGATTTCGGCGAGTTCCCTCACGACGGCAACTTCTGCATGGATGGTCTGGTGTATCCCGACCGTACTCCCCATACCGGCCTGCTGGAATACAAGAACGGCATTCGTCCCTTCCGTGTCCGCTGGGAAGACGGCGTCCTGTATGTGAAGAATGTACTGGATTTCACGGAGCTTTCCGCACACCTGTCCCTGTCCTATACAGTGACGGTGGAGGGCGAGACGGTTTCCGCCGGTACGCTGGAGCTGCCGGAGATCCTTCCCCACGAGGAAAAGGCCGTTCCCTTTGCAGCAGAGCTGCCCCAGGGCTGCACCCTGCTGATTTCCGGTTATACCCGTCAGGAAAGCGCCTTTGTGCCTGCCGGTCATGAGGTGGGTTTCCAGCAGCTGTTCCCCTGCGGCGAACCTGCTGTACCGGCTGTCAGCGATCCGGTTCCCGGCGAAGTGTCCGTGTGCACCAACGGCACCACCTTTGTGATTTCCGGCGCAAACTTCCGCTATGACTTCAACCGCAAGACCGGCCTGTTCAATGCGCTGTCCAGCCGCAACACCGGCCTGCTCAGCCTGCCCATGGAGTGGAACCTGTGGCGTGCACCCACCGACAACGACCAGAATATGCGTCAGATGTGGGAAGCTGCCGGCTTTGACCGCACTACTGCCCGGGTGTATGAGTCTCAGGCTTCCGTTGAAAACGGCATGGCCGTGGTGACCTGCCGCCTGTCCATTTCCGCCATTCACATTCAGAAGATTCTGGAAGCGGATGTGCGCTGGGAAATCGACGGAAACGGCCGTCTGGATGGAACTGTCCATGTGGTTCGCTGCGACGATATCCGGGTTCCCGAGAAACCGCCGGTGTGGCCTGATTGCAGCGGTGAAATGCTGCCCCTGCCCCGGTTTGGCCTGCGGCTGTTTATGCCCGAGACCTTTGCCAATGTGGAGTACTTCGGCTATGGCCCCGTGGAGAGCTACAATGACAAGCATCTGGCTTCCTATCTGGGACGCTTTGCTTCCAGAGTGGAGGATCAGCACGAGGATTACATCAAGCCTCAGGAGAACGGCAGCCACTTTGGCACCCGTGAGGTGGAAGTCAGCGACGGCGTCACCGGTTTCCGTGCCGTCAGCGACCAGCCTTTCAGCTTCAATGTTTCTCCCTTCACCCAGGAAGAACTGACCGCCAAAAAGCACGACTATGAGCTGGAGACCAGCGGTTATACGGTGCTGTGCCTGGATTACAAGCTGAACGGCATCGGAACCAACAGCTGCGGCCCCATCACCGAAAAGCCCTATCGTTTTACAGAGAAGGAATTCACCTTCCATCTGGTTCTGGAAATGGAATAATCGTTTCTGATACACAGCGGAGCACCTTTAACAGGGTGCTCCGCATGATTTTACAGCAATCTATAAGGAGAAAGATGAGTTTGATTCAATTTTACGAGAAAATCCCCACTGCGTCAGAGTTTAATGCCCTGTCGGAATCTGTAGGCTGGGGTAGTACTGACAGCAAAATTGTGGAAGAAGCCCTGCAAGCTTCCATTGTTTGCGTGTGCGCGTACGATCAGGAGAAGATAGTCGGCTTTGGCAGACTGATTGGAGACAGGACCATGTTTCTGTATATTCAGGATGTGATGGTACCGCCGGACTATCAGGGCCAGAAGCTGGGAACACAAATTATGGAGCGCCTTTTGGCAAACGTGCAGGAGCTGAAAAAGCGAAATCCGGAAATCCGCACCTATCTGGGCGCTTCCAAAGGAAAAGAAAAATTCTATGAAAAGTTTGGATTTTTAACGCGAGAGGAAGCGGATTTAGGCCCGGGTATGGTTCTGTTTTGACCAATTATATTCCGTTCCTGCAATTTCTCAAAGTAGAATAACAGAAATATGAAAAAAGCTCCGGTACGCTTTTCCGGTTGGAAAGCGCTGCCGGGGCTTTTTGCGTTTTTTAATAAAAAAACCGGCCTCTCTTTTGGAGAAGCCGGTTTCTCTTGAATTGTTTACAGCTCTTCGCCGGTAATGCGGCGGTAAGCGTCCAGATATTTGCTGCGGGTTTCGTCAATGACTTCCTGCGGCAGGTGCTCCGGAGCGCTGCCCTTATAGCCGTTGTTGGTGAGCCAGTCACGCAGGTACTGCTTGTCAAAGCTGTCCTGTCCCTGACCAACCTTGTAGGTGTCCTGAGACCAGAAACGGCTGGAGTCGGGGGTCAGCACCTCATCGCCCAGTACCAGTTCGCCGTTCTCATCCAGACCGAACTCGAACTTGGTGTCGGCAATGATGATACCCTTGGTCAGAGCGTAGTCGGCGCACTTCTTGTAGACCTCGATGGTCTTATCCCGGACTTTTTCGGCCAGTTCGGTGCCCAGAATCTCACAGGCCCGCTCAAAGGAGATGTTTTCGTCGTGCTCGCCCAGCTCGGCCTTGGTGGAGGGGGTGAACAGGGGCTCGGGGAGCTTCTGGGATTCCTGAAGGCCCTCGGGCAGGGGCATTCCGCAGATGGTGCCGGTCTTCTGATAGTCAGCCCAGCCGGAACCGGTGATATAGCCTCTGACGATGCATTCCACGGGGAGCATTTTCAGTTTCTTGACCAGCATGCTTCTGCCCTTGAATTCCTCGGTGCGGAACTCCTCGGGGAATTCGTTCCAGTCGGTGGTGATGATATGGTTGGGCACAACGTCCGCAACATACCGGAACCAGAACGCGGAAAGCTGGTTGAGGATCACACCCTTGTCCGGAACCGGATCGGGCATGATGACATCATAAGCCGAGATTCGGTCGGAAACCACAATCATCAGGCTGTCTTCGGTCACTTCATAAATTTCGCGGACTTTTCCGCTGCTGATTTTACGCATACATCATCCACCTTATTCCATATTTGGACACAAGTCCCGATGGCTCTATTATACACGCTCTGACGGTGGGAATTCAACCGCTTCCCAGAAATTGAGCGCTTTATACCCCTGTTCCTATCGCGGAGACGGTTTTTTTGGATATGTTTTCACCCAAATCCTACATCAGTCCCAATGTGCATTTCCAGCAGAGAATCCGGAATACGGCGCGGTTCAGCAGGTCTTCCGAGATGATTCCATCCTGAACTGCCTGCAAAATTTCCTCATATGCGGCGGCGTAATCATTGCAGAGAAGCAGGTCATTTCCTGCCAGCAGTGCCTGTGTATAGATGCCCACGCCCTTTTCCAGAGGAAGTTTTTCGCCGGAAATGGCGTCCATGGACAGCTCATCCGTCATGATGACGCCGGTAAAACCCATGGTTTCCCGCAGATATCGATGTACCTCCGGGGATAGAGAAGCAGGAAGAGTTTTGTCCATAGCGGCAACGGTATTATGGGACACCATGATGGCATATACGCCGGCATCAATACCAGCCTGGAAGGGAATCAAATCCCGGTTTTCCAGTTCCAGCAGGGTTCGTTCATCCAGCGAAGCACCGGTATGGGTGTCGCTGTTAGAACCGTACCCGGGGAAATGCTTCAGTACCGCGGAGAGATTCTTTTTCTGGAATTGCTGCAAAACGGTGGTCACATATTCGGCGGTTTCCTCCGGACCCTGTCCCAGTGTCCGGCTGTAAATAAAATCTTCCGGAGAGGTAGAGACATCGGCCACCGGCGCCAGATTGACATTGACCCCCAGCTCTGTGAGCAGAGAGGCTTTTTCCGCCGCGTCGGACTTGATTCTTTCCATACCGCCCATGGCGAAAAGCAGCTGGGGCGAACGGAAGGGCGTTGCCCGCAGATTGGTATTCTGGCTGATGCGCACCACATCGCCGCCTTCTTCATCTACGGCGATAATCAGGGGGATTTTCGCGCCGGACTGCCAGCCCTGAATCATATTCTGAATCTGCCAGCGGGTTTTGTCCTGATATTCCTTCGCAAAAGTGACATATCCGCCCAGATGATAGGCGGCTGCATCACTGGCGGCGTTTTCACCCGGGACACTGCCCAACAGTACCTGGCCCACTTTTTCTTCCAGTGACATGGATTGCAGTGCTACGAATGCTTTGGAATATTCATCGGAAAAAACGCCGCCGTCCTGCCATTCCAGCGGAATGCTGTCCTCGGCGCTTTCGATTTTCTCCGCCCGGGTAACGGTGACCGGCTGCACTTCGGCTTCCGGGTCCAGTGTGCCCCGATACCACAGGGTAAAGCGATCGCCGGTTTGAATTCCCGGCAGTCCGGTGATTTCCACGTTTTTGATGGAAAAGGTACAGGTTTCCTGTTCCTCTGTCTGGAGCGTCATCCGTTCCCCTTCTTCATACAGCATCAGCCGCCCGGTGAAAGTCTGTTCCGGTTCCGGCGATGGGGAAGGCGAGGGGGTGGAAACAGGCAGGGAAGAGGAGGAGGTTTCCGTATCCGTACATCCCACCGAAAAAAACGTCAGCAGGAAGGACAGCAGCAAAACCGCTGCCATCCTCCCGTACAAACGAAATGTTTTCATGTTGATCTTTCCTTTCCAGGTAAAGTCCGGTACAGGGTTCTTTTTCCATTATACCATGAGGAGCTTTTCCGGAAAAGATGGAAAATCAATCATTTCACTTCTGCGCGGCGCATCATCCCCCAGGCCGCCAGCAGGCAGAGCGCGCTGCACACCAGTGCGGTGGTAATGGGAATCCACAGGAAAACGCCTGTTTCTGTGTGGCCGGTGGCCAGTATCATAATCTGTTTCAGCAGCCAGGTATACCCGCCGTGGAGCAGGGGCTGATCGGCCATAGGCAGCAGGATGAACAGGGTGCCGGGCACCAGAACAGAAACCAGCAGTTTGCCAATTTTGGAGAGGCGGTAATACAGCAGGGTGATGGCAAATCCTGCGCTGCCCATCATCAGGCAGATGGCGAAGATCCAGAAAAATTCCTGTGCAGCAAAGAACACCGGGTTTGGATAAAAAAATTCATCGGCGTAAATCTGTGAAAACATGCTTTCATAATGGACAAATAAACTGAAAACCCGCCCGGCCAGCAGACAAATGGCCGCTTCTCCCGCACACAGCGCCGTCAGTGCAGTGGTCCAGCCCACAAACTGGCTTTTTCTCGAGATGCCGTTCTGCTGGAAGAACCGGAAGTATTCCCGAAACGCCACCAGCCCGGTGACCAGTGTGAAGATGATGCAGGTCATCTCGAAACCGGAAATGCTGTAATCCGTGTTTTCGCTCCGGTTGAAGTGCAGGAACAGTCCGGAAGAGAGCAGGATTCCCGTCACGACACCAAAGGCAATCAACAGGGAATTGCGTACATTATACAGATAATATCGAATCGCCAGCTTCATAGAAAATCCCTCCCGTTTTCTTCGGTCATGGCCACAAACAGTTTTTGTAAATCCATCCGGCCGGTTTCCAGTGTTTCCGGCATGTCTTTTTCCGGCTGACCGTAAATCACCGCTGTTTTCAGCCCGCCGATGGACTGCTGGGACAGTACCTGTTTCCCGGCGATAAAAGCATCCACCTCCGACTGTTTTCCGCTGACGGTATAGCCGCTGTGGAGCAGTTCCTCGCAGGTCTTGTGGCACATCACCTTGCCGTTGTGCAGGATGATGACCTCTTCCAGCAGGGAAGCGGCTTCTTCAATCAAATGGGTGGACAGGATGATGGTGCGGGGGTTCCGGCCATAACTTTCCAGCAGTTCCCGATAGAACATTTCCCGGTGTCCTGCGTCCAGTCCCAGCACCGGTTCATCCAGCAGCAGATAGGGAACATCCACCGCCAGCGCGGTGATGAGCTTGTAAATCGAGCGGTAGCCGGTGGAGAGCTTGCTGGTTTTCTTTTTGGGGTTCAGCCCGAATTTTTCGCACAGCGCGTGGGCGTACTCTGTATCAAAGTTGCCGTAAATCAGCTTTGTCCAGGCAAAAACCTTCTGCACCGTCATTTCCTCCGGATACAGCTCCTGCTGGCCCATGTAGAAAAGCTTCCGCAGGGCTTTTTCGTTTTCCATGGACAGCTCACCATCCACCCGGATTTCTCCCCCGGTGGGGAACAGGCGGCCGGTGATGCAGTTCAGCAGGGTGGTTTTGCCTGCGCCGTTGCGGCCCAGCAGGCCATAGATTTTCCCTTCCTCAAAGGAAACGCTGACGTTGTCCAGCGCGCGGATGTCTTTAAAGGTTTTGCTCACCTGTGTGCAGGTAATGGCATTCATTCCCGATATCCCCTTTCCAGCAGCTTCAAAAGCTGTTCTTCGGCCAGCCCCAGCTTTTTGGCCTCCGTCACCAGCGGACGGATATACCCTTCAAAAAAAGCGTTCTGGCGTTTTTCACGGATTTTTTCCTGTGCCCCTTTGCTCACAAACATACCGACTCCCCTTTTCTTATACAGGATGCCTTCCTCTACCAGCAGGTTTACGCCTTTGAGCACCGTCGCCGGGTTGATTTGCAGGCTGACGGAAAGCTCGGTGGTGGAGGGGACCTGTGTCTCCTCCGGGTAAGCGCCCAGAAAGATTCCGTCCTCCAGCCCGGCGGCAATTTGCAGGTAGATGGGGGTTTCCAGTGTGGTATCCAGTTTCATGTGATTCCCCCTTTGTTGGTTAGCTGGTTAATTACTCCTGTAACTAACTATATAACGAACCGGCGCACTTGTCAATCCTTTTTCGAAAAAAAATATGGAATCCCCCCTTGACTTTTGGAAAGAACGGGTATAACATATGAACAGATATTCATATGAAAGGATGTTCACTCATGGAAGAACAGGATCGCTGTGAAGTACTGGAAGTCCATCAGGAAGCTGTGAAAAAGCTGGAAGAGGAGCTGCCTCCGGAGGAACTTCTCTATGATCTGGCGGAGCTTTTCAAAGTGTTCGGCGACTCGACCCGCATCAAAATCCTGTATGCCCTGTTTGAGGCGGAGCTGTGTGTGTGTGATATCGCTCAGGCGCTGGGCATGACTCAGACAGCGGTCTCCCATCAGCTGCGGGTGCTGAAAGCCAATAAGCTGGTGAAATTCCGCAAAGAGGGCAAAAACGTATTTTACTCACTGGATGACGACCATGTGCGCCGGATTATCGATCAGGGCATGGAGCATCTGGGAGAATAAGGAGGAAATTACCGTGAAAAAGGTCTATCGAATGAAGGAACTGGATTGTGCCAACTGCGCCCGGAAAATGGAGGACCGCATCCGGAAGCTTCCCGGCGTGGAGAATGTAACCATCAATTTTCTTATGCAGAAAATGACGCTGGAAGCAGAGGACAGCCGGTTTGAAGAAATTTTGCAGGAGGCCCAAAACATTTGCCGCCGGATTGAACCGGATTGCAGAATCATTTTGTAAATCCCAGAGGAGAGAGGAGAGGGACAACATGAAACAGGAAGAAAAAAGGGTCATACTCCGAATTGTCATTGCTGCCGTGCTGGTGGCGGCTGCCATGATTGCGCCGCTGGAAGGAATCTGGCGGCTGGTGGCGTTCCTGATTCCCTATGCTCTGGTGGGCTGGGATGTTCTCTGGCGCGCTGTCCGGAATATTCTGCGGGGACAGGTGTTCGATGAAAACTTCCTGATGGGGCTGGCCACGGTGGGTGCTTTCTGTATCGGGGAATACCCGGAGGGCGTGCTGGTCATGCTGCTGTATCAGGTGGGTGAGCTGTTTCAGGACTTCGCCGTGGACCGTTCCCGCCGTTCCATCGCGTCTCTGATGGATATCCGTCCCGACTGGGCCAATATCGAGCGGGAGGGAAAGCTGGTACAGGTCAGCCCGGAAGAGGTGAAGGTGGGGGAGATCATCACCGTCAAGGCCGGAGAGCGCATTCCGCTGGACGGCGTTGTGACGGACGGCACCTCCACGCTGGATACGGCGGCGCTGACGGGCGAATCCCTGCCCCGGGCGGTTTCGCCGGGAGACGAGGTCATCAGCGGCTGTGTCAATGAGAGCGGACTGCTGCGCATCCGGGTAACCAGTGAATACAGCCAGTCTACAGTGGCGCGGATTCTGGAGCTGGTGGAGAATTCCAGCGCCCGGAAAGCCCGGTATGAATCCTTCATCACCCGCTTTGCCCGATGGTATACTCCGGTGGTGGTTATCGCCGCTGTATTGCTGGCAGTGATTCCGCCCCTGTTTGTGGGAAATTGGAGTGACTGGATCAACCGTGCCCTGATTTTCCTGGTGGTTTCCTGTCCCTGTGCGCTGGTCATTTCCGTGCCCCTCAGCTTCTTCGGCGGAATTGGCGGCGCTTCCCGCAAGGGCATTCTGGTCAAGGGCGGCAACTATCTGGAAGCGCTGGCCCATGCCGAAACGGTGGTATTTGACAAAACCGGTACTCTGACCCGGGGGGTGTTCCATGTGACAGCGGTTCATCCCCGGAACACCACCTCCGAAAAGCTGCTGGAAATGGCGGCGCTGGCGGAAAGCTATTCCGACCATCCCATTGCCCGCTCTCTGCGGGAAGCCTGTGACCGGGAACCGGACGCTGCCCGGGTTTCCAAAGTGGAGGAGCTGTCCGGCCGGGGCGTCTGTGCCGTGATTGACGGCAAAACCGTGTGTGTGGGCAATCACAAGCTGATGGCGGAGTACGGAAGCGAGTGTCACAAGTGCCACCGGGTGGGCACGCTGGTTCATGTGGCCATTGACGGAGCCTATGCGGGTCATATTGTGATTTCCGACGAGGTGAAGGAGGACGCCGCCCAGACCATTTCCGGGCTGAAAGAGCTGGGCGTGAACAAAACGGTGATGCTTACCGGCGATGCCAGAGAGGTGGGCGAGGACACTGCCCGCCGTCTGGGGCTGGAAGAGGTCTATACGGAACTGCTGCCTGCGGGGAAAGTGGAAAAGGTGGAGATGCTGCTGGCAGAAAAATCCGAGAAGGGCCGTCTGGTCTTTGTGGGCGACGGCATCAACGACGCGCCGGTGCTGTCCCGGGCAGATGTGGGAATTGCCATGGGCGCCATGGGGTCTGCCGCTGCCATTGAAGCCGCGGATATTGTGCTCATGGACGACAAGCCCTCCAAGATTCCGCTGGCCATCCGCATTGCCCGGAAAACCCTGCGGATTGTGCGGCAGAATATTGTCTTTGCACTGGGCGTCAAATTGGTGGTGCTGGTGCTGGGCGCTTTGGGTCTTGCCAATATGTGGCTGGCGGTGTTCGCCGATGTGGGCGTTTCCGTCATTGCCATCCTCAACGCCATGCGGGCGCTGCGGACAGAAAATCTGAATCAATAAAAAAAGAAGCGCGAGTCCCCGAATATAAAGGGAGTCGCGCTTCCTCTTTTTCTGTTATGCTTTTGCGGGCTTTGTCCGGGCTATCCGGGAAAGCTCATACACCACGTCCGCTTCCCGGGCCACATCGGGGGAATGGGTCACCAGAATGACGCATTTCCCTTCGTTGGCCAGCCGGCGGAAAATCCCCATGATTTCGTCCTGGGTCTCGCCGTCCAGAGCACCTTTGAGCTGGTGTTTGCCGGAAAGCGGCAGGCGCTGGTCGGGCGGGAATTTCAGGTCTTTGAGCGGCTGATGGAGCGCGCCGGGTCCATTATTTCCACGGACATTATGAATCGTTTTGTATGTTTGAATCGATTTCAAGAGGCTATATGGATCAATTGACGGGCTTTCCCGTGTGATATCCGGGGGAGACAGAGGGAAATTCCCCGTTCTACAATGAGTCTGCCGGACGGCGTGAGCCGCTGGCGGATTTTTTTGTTTTGGAGGGATGTCTGTGACTTTGTTTCAGACGGTGAAGGAAGCCGTCTCCACCCGGCAGGCTGCCGGGCGCTATGGCGTACAGGTGGGAAAGGGCGGAATGGCCTGCTGCCCCTTTCACCCGGACAAAACCCCCAGCATGAAGGTGGACAGCCGGTTCCACTGCTTCGGCTGCGGGGCGGATGGGGACGTGATTGCCTTTACCGCAAAGCTCTTTGGCCTGCGGCCTGTGGAAGCCGCCCGGAAGCTGGCGGCGGATTTCGCCGTTCCCTTTTCGGAAAAGGAGAGGGGGCAGCCCCGGCGGTTTTCCACCAAAAAGAGGGAAACGCCCCGGGTCAGCCCGGAAGAACGCTACCGGCTGGCGGAAGCCCGATGTTTCCGGACTCTGTGCCGGTATTTTCATTTGCTGGAGGATTGGGAGCGGGAGTTTGCCCCCAAAAATCCGGACGAGCCTCTGCACCCCCGGTTTCTGGAGGCCGTGCAGAAAAAAGACGCCGTTTCCCACCAGCTGGAGGTGCTCCAGTGCGGAAGCGTGGCGGAAAAAGCCCCGCTGGTGGCGGATTGTGTAAAGGAGGTTGTGCATCTTGAGAGAAAATTTCCACAGCTTGCCGGAGGAGACCCGGCAATGGATTGGGGAAGCCATTGAGCCTTTATTCACGCCGGAGGTGCAGTCGGTGTGGGACGAGCTGGAGCTGACCCGGAATGGCCTGCCCGCCAATACCATCGACAATTTCCGGCAGGTGTTCCGGCTGGACCCGCTGCTGAAAGGCGCCATCCGGCTGAACCTGCTGACTGACCGGGTGGATATTGTCCGGGAGCTGGGTTGGCAGCGCTCCACCAGCGCCCTGACCGACACGGACTTGCAGTATCTGCTCCACTATTTCGAGAAGAATTACGGTCTGTCCAACGAGAAAAAGCTGCTGTCGGCATTGACCATCACCGCCAATGAAAACAGCTATCACCCCATTCGGGACGTGCTGGACAGCCTCCACTGGGACGGAGAGCCCCGGCTGCGCAGCTGTCTCCATCACTTTTTAGGGGCGGAGGAGAGCCGTTATGTGGAGGAAATGCTGCTGCATTTTCTGCTGGGAGCCATCCGCCGGGTGTTCGAGCCGGGGTGCAAATATGAAGAGCTGCTGTGTCTGGTGGGCGGACAGGGAGCGGGCAAATCCACCTTTTTCCGGTTTCTGGCCATCCGGGACGAGTGGTTTTCCGACGACCTGAAACGGCTGGATGATGAGCGGGTGTACACCAAGCTGCAGGGCCACTGGATTATTGAAATGTCGGAGATGCTGGCCACCACCAGCGCCAAAAGCATCGAGGAAATCCGGTCTTTCATCAGCCGCCAGAAGGAGACGTACCGGACCCCTTATGAAGCCCAGCCCAAAGACCGGCTGCGGCAGTGTGTGTTCGGCGGCTCCTCCAATACGCTGGACTTTCTGCCCCTGGACCGGGCGGGAAACCGCCGGTTTCTGCCGGTGATGATTGACCCGGAAAAGGCGGAGGTTCACATTCTGGAGGACGAAGCCGCTTCCCGGGAATACCTGATGCAGCTGTGGGCGGAGGCCATGGTGATTTATCGGAGCGGGGAATATGACATGACCTTTTCCACAGAGATTCGGCAGCAGCTGGCCCGGGTGCAGAAGGACTTTATGCCCGAGGACACGGAAGCCGGGCTGATTCTGGGCTTTCTGGAAAGCTATCCGGGGGCGCAGGTGTGTTCCCGTCAGCTGTTTCGGGAAGCGCTGGGCCACACCTATGACGAGCCGAAGCGCTTCCAGCTCCACAACATCAACGAGATCATGAACACGGTGGTGACGGGCTGGAAGCCATTCTCAAATCCAAGGATGTTTGCCGGATACGGCAGGCAGAAGGGGTGGGAACGGGACGTTTCCGGCAACGAACTCCCGGCAACGAACGAGGAATTTTGAAAAAATCACGGAAAAACAGGACAACTGTCCTTTGCAGGAGGACAATT
>ERZ791934.1026-NODE-1026-length-30976-cov-8.556903_pt1 | contig 30976 bp, 32 predicted proteins | sample MGYA00510125_ERZ791934 | MGnify/ENA primary metagenome ERZ791934 (study PRJEB30046, sample SAMN00993240) | human gut metagenome | study: EMG produced TPA metagenomics assembly of the A metagenome-wide association study of gut microbiota in type 2...
TATAAATACGCCGGTCCTTAGGTTGCGTCCTGTGCAACCTTAGTACCGCTGCGTATTTATCCGAGCGAGAGCGTGCCTGCACAGGAACCTTGCAGTGCACCGACCGAACCGGAAAGATCGGAAGGACACACCCATGGCTGAGGACACAACGAAAGCAGGGAAGGGAACGCCTCCGCCCCAAAAGCAAAAAGAGGCAACCACCACAGCGGCTGCCCCTCATACCGTATCCGATTATTTTACCAGCTCTTTAACCTTAGCCTTCTTACCTACTCTGTCTCTTAAATAATTCAGCTTAGCTCTTCTTACTTTACCTTTTCTAACCAGTTCCACTCTCTCTACATTGGGAGAATGCAGCGGCCATGTCTTCTCAACACCGATGCCGTTAGAGGTCTTTCTTACAGTAAAGGTAGCTCTGTTGCTGCCGCCCTGCTTTTTCAGGACAACACCTTCGAATACCTGAACTCTTTCACGGTTTCCTTCTTTGATTTTACCATAAACTCTTACGGTATCACCAACACTGAATTCCGGAACTTCTGCTTTCAGCTGTTCTGCTTCAATTGCTTTAATAATATCATTCATTGCTTTTCCTCCTGATTTATCGGATGTTCTTAATACATTTCCTGTAACAGAGGACCATCTCGTTTTCGCAACGTTTATAATATACCATATCATACCTGCAAAAGCAAGTACTAATTGCCATCAAATTACCCATCTGTACCCATCAAATTCTTTTTAGGAAATCCAATATACCGTATCTCTGCCGATACGCAGCCCCAGCTTTTGCTGAAGCTTAACCGAGGCTTCATTGTCAGTAAATATCTGACAGAAAGGGACCCAGCCCTTTTCCAGAATACGGTTAATCAGATGCCGTTCCAGCGCTTCTGCGATACCCTGTCTGCGGAATTCTTCAAAAACCTCCAGGATCCCCATGCTCCCCTCCGCATGCATGCCTATAAAGCCTGCCAGCTTTCCGTTCACAAAAGCACCGTACATCATTCCGGAACGAAGCCGTTCTTCCAGATAGACTTTGTCATGAACCGCGTGATAATGAAAATATACCTCCCCCAGATAAGAAGTATCCAGTGTTTTTATACAAAAGCGGGAATCTTCTTCCAAAGGAGTCTTCCTGGTATACACAGCCTGGACGCATGTATTGATTACCGAACCCTTAAAACGCCTGCAGATACTCTCCTTCAGGAATTCCTGATGAGCCACATACAATCCGTCCTTCAATCCTCTGGGAATAAGGGAAAGGAGCCTTTCGCCCATATCCTCATCCACGGCGGACATCATATAAGCACCGCTCGGCACATCCCTGAGCAGCACGCCCTCTTCTTCTCCGCACAGAAGCTCTGCCTGTCCCCGGCGTATGACTTCAATCATATCCATATGGGCTATTTTTTTCTTCAGCAGCCAGGAAAGGGCTTTGCCTTCCCTTGCATAAGTCTCATACAGATCAGGCCTGCGCTCCCTGGTACGCTCCTCCGACTGCAGCAGACGCCATTTATCCACCTTTGCATGATCTCCTGATAAAAGAATATCAGGCACCGGTTTGCCCTGCCAAACCTCCGGACGTGTATACTGGGGATATTCCAGAAGATTATTATGAAAAGATTCAAATTCCGCCGACTCTTCATTTTTCAGCACACCGGGAACGAGGCGGGATACGGCATCTATCATAACCATGGAAGGAAGTTCGCCTCCGGTGAGTACGTAATCCCCTATGGAAACATAATCCGTGACAATGGTTTCAAGAACCCTTTCATCAATCCCCTCATAGTGACCGCACAAAAAGACCAGTTCGTCCTCCAGAGCCAGCTCCTGCGCCATCTGCTGATTAAAAACCCTTCCCTGAGGGGTTACGTAGATCACTCTGGGCTTTTTCCCGCCATTTTCAAGGATTTTCTCTTCTATGGAACGATAGGCGTCATAAACGGGCTGTGCCTGCATCAGCATACCGGCTCCGCCCCCATACGGATAATCATCCACTTTCTTATGCTTATTCTCCGTAAAATCCCGAATATTTACCGTTTCCAGGCTGATATGGCCTCCTGCAGCCGCACGGCCAAGAATACTGGTATTCAGGCCGCCCGACACCATATCCGGAAAAAGAGTTAACACATGGAAATTCATTCCTTATTTCCTCCCCTGCCGTCATTTCCCAAATCCAGCAGGCCATCCAGCAAATGCACTCGCATTCTTGCCTTTTCCACATCAACCTCAAGAATACATTCTTTAATCGCAGGAATCAGGACCGAACCTCCCTGAAGCAAGGTTACCTCATATACATCATTTGCCCCTGTGGTAATTACATCCCTGAGAGTACCCAATACAGCTCCGTCCTCTGTTTCCACAGTCATATCGATTAAATCGGCAATAAAAAACTCATCCTTTTTTAAACGTACCGCATTATCCCTTGTTACATACAGGCTGGCTTTCCTGAATTTTTCCACATCATTGATGTCATCAAGCCCTTTAAATTTGAGAATGACTAACTGTTTAAAAAATTTTACTCCCTCTATTTCCAGCGTTCTTGTTTCCTTCCCGCTGTCCAGTATCACCTGCTTCAGCCTTCTGAATCTGGCCGGATCGTCCGTGGTGGGATAAACCTTTACTTCTCCCTTTAATCCATGAGAAGCCGTAATGATCCCCACCTGCAGTCTCTGCTCCATCCTAATCCTCCAAAACAAATCTAAGTTTCCCATTCTGAAACAAAAAGCCGCTTCCATAAAGGGAGCAGCCTTTTATCGTATCAGATGATTTCTACATCCACATGTTTTTTGTCTCCCAGCGCTGCCGCTTTTACAACCGCACGGATTGCTTTGGCGATACGGCCCTGTTTACCAATTACTTTACCCATGTCGGACGGCGCAACGTGAAGTTCTATCGTCGTTATTTTCCCATCTTCTTTTTCCGTAACGACTACTTCCTCCGGGTTGTCAACAAGTGCCTTGGCAATTACTTCAACCAGTTCTTTCATCACTTTCCCTCCATTCAACCGGATACCCGCAGCCAGTGCCGATATCCTCTTCTTAGCAAAGAGGTCTTATTTCTCGATTCCCGCTGCTTTGAAGATTTTGCTGACTACCTCTGTGGGCTGTGCACCATTGTTCAGCCATTTCTTTGCCAGTTCTTCATTTACCTTGAATTCACTGGGATTCTTGTTAGGATCATAGGTTCCGATTTCTTCGATGAATCTGCCGTCTCTGGGAGATCTGGAATCTGCCACGATAATTCTGTAAAAAGGAGCCTTCTTCTGTCCCATTCTTCTTAATCTGATCTTTACTGCCATTTTTTCTTACCTCCGGAAATATTTGCTTATTTTTTATTATTTATTCTCGCGAATGCAATGACTGCCCGCGGTGTCAAATGACCTGTTGCTTAAGGCCATTTGGCTAAAAAGGAAGTTTAAACTTACCCTTTTTGCCTCCGAAACCTCCCATCATGCCGGGAAGCTGTTTCATCATCTTCTGGCTCTGCTCGAACTGTTTGATGAAACGGTTTACAACACTGATATCCACCCCTGCGCCTCTTGCAATCCTGTGCTTTCTGCTGGGATTAAGCAGTTTGGGGTTCCGGCGCTCCGCCGGTGTCATGGAAAGAACCACAGCCTCCATCCTGGCCAGCTGCTTTTCATCCACCATAGACTCAATATCCGCAGATTTGCCTCCAATACCGGGCATCATGCTTAAAATACTGGATATGCCGCCCATATTACGCATCTGCTTCATGCTTTCCAGGTAATCTTCAAAATCGAATTTCCCCTTCTTCATGCGGGATGCCATCTCTTTTTCCTTATCGGCATCCAGGTCCAGGCTTGCCTGGGCTTTATCTATTAAGGAAAGGACGTCGCCCATACCGAGAATCCGGCTGGCCATCCTGTCCGGGTAAAACTGTTCCAAATCGGAAAGCTTTTCTCCCATACCTACAAAAAGTATGGGCTTTCCGGTTACTGCTTTTACGGAAAGAGCCGCACCGCCGCGGGTATCACCATCCATCTTGGATAGGATGATTCCGTCCACGCCCACCTTCTCGTCAAATTCTTTTGCCACATTCACGGCGTCCTGTCCGGTCATGGCATCCACCACCAGAAGTGTCTGGTGAACAGTAATGTTCTCCTTAATTTCCTGCAGTTCCTTCATCATATCTTCATCAATATGAAGACGCCCTGCCGTATCAAGGATTACCACGTTATTTCCATTCTTCTGTGCATGCTCCATACCGGCCCTGGCAATATCCAGAGGCTTATTTTTCGTTCCCATGGAAAAAGCATCCACATTCTGCTTTTTTGCATTGATTTCCAGCTGTTCAATAGCAGCCGGACGATAAATATCACAGGCAACCAACAGAGGTTTTTTGCCCTTCAGTTTAAACTTTCCTGCAAGCTTGGCCGCTGTAGTCGTCTTACCTGCACCCTGAAGGCCGCACATCATAATGACTGTGGTCGATTTACCGGGCTGCATGGCAATCTCCGTTGTCTCGGAACCCATCAGAGCAGTCATTTCTTCATTTACAATCTTAATAACCATCTGTCCGGGATTCAGCCCATTCATCACATCCGTGCCGATCGCTCTGGCTTCTACGGACTTGACAAACTGTTTTACCACACGGAAGTTAACATCCGCCTCCAAAAGAGCCATCTTGACTTCCTTCAGGGCTGTCTTGACATCCTCTTCCGTCAGCCGTCCTTTTCCGCGAAGATTTTTAAATACGTTCTGGAGTTTATCGGTTAAGCTCTCAAATGCCATACACACAATTTCCTTTGCTGATTCTTTACAGTTCTTCCAAAATGTCATCCGCCAGCTTTTTCACCGCTTCTTCAGATGACAACAGCTTAATTTGTTCCAGCTTTTCCTTAATATTCCTGAATCTCTCCATCAGGTGCAGCTTGCTTTCGTATTCCTCCAGCGTCTTGTCACACCTTTTTATCAAATCATGAACTCCCTGCCTGCTGATTCCCGCTTCCTGGGCAATCTCGCTTAAAGACATGTCATTCATAACCACATCCTCGTAAATATGGCGCTGATGCTCTGTGAGCAGTTCACCATAAAAATCATATAACAGACCCTGTTCCACTATCTTTTCCATTTTTTCCCATCCTGTGCCTGTTATCTGTTTCCTTTACGCTGCCTGAACAGACTCTGTCCGCCCGCTGCATGGATTATCTTACTATATGAGGAAAGAGGTGTCAAGTATTTTTTCTTGACAAGCGTATTTTTCTTTCTATAGCTGAAAGAAGTAAATGTACAAGATATTTTAATGCAGCATTGCTATTTTCCTGACAAACGGTATGCGGTCAACTGCAAATGCCCCAAAAAGACTGACTGTAAAAGTAAATATCGTTAAGATTGGTACTGAAATAATGGCTGGGAATGAAATAGTAGTAATACCGATAAGATTTAACTTTTCTATCACAAACATATGGAACATATAAATGAAAAAGGTATAACCGGATAGTTTTTGCCATATAGAAACCCTTTTCACCTTATTAAATACCTTACCGTATTTGAAGCAGATAAAAATGGCTGCACTCATAATAAGAATATTCAGAGAAGCAGGACTGAACCATCTCTCTACATATGCAGCCATCCCTATACTGTCACGGACTGTCAGCCAAGCCGTCGCAGCCACTGCCGCAATTCCCATTGCATAAATAATCCATCGGGTTTTTCTCTTAATATCAGTCACGTTCAGATAATATCCTAATAAAAAATATCCAAAATTACCAACAAGGATATCCAGGCCAAGGCTGTCTATCCTTGCCTGGATTGTATCCAGATGAAACATATCTGTCAGACAGGGCAGCAGGAATTTGAATACTGTCCATAGAATCAGATAATACTGTAATACATCTTTTTTCGCACATATTTGCCTTGCTATTGGAATCAATATGTAAAAGCCAATCAGTATTTGAATAAACCACATATGGGTATGTCCAAATATAAACCGCTGTACCGATGCTGCCCATACTTCCTTTGTAACTGCTCCGTGAAGTGCATCAATTGCCACACCTTGAAAAGCGTAAAAAGCCGACCAGACATAAAATAATACCAGTAATTTCAAAATCCGTTTTCCTATTGCCAAATTCTCTTTTTGTGGTGAAACAAGAAAAAGTCCGCTTAACATAAAGAAAACAGGAACTGCGAAACGGGTTAAGCTATTATAAATTGTCATAATTAAAAATTCTTTGCTATGTACATCCACAACACTCCAGTAACTGGCTGATACATGCAGCAGCACTATAGAAAAACATGCAATAACTCTTAAAATATCATACTTTGTAATTCTGTTCATATTTTCCCCTCTTTATTTTGTAACTTGATTTTCTTTCCTGTATACTTCTAAAAATCTTCCGCCCAGAAACGGGCCTATTCTGTCAACCAATTTATAGTTATCCGGCAATATAATACGATAATTCAGAGAATGTGCATTGTAATAACCTTCCGGTATCGTATCAACAATAAAATTTCTGATATCATTTCTTTCAGCAAGATTATGAAAACAGGAAATCCACGTCTGCTCTGTAGATCCGTGCATAAAATTAAGCGCAGTCAGATAATCAACAGGCTCCTGTAAATTTACTTCGTCAAAACTGCCCACATAATATGTACTATTATCTTTGCTCAGCATTTTGGCAGCTCTTATCGGCTCTTCATGAATATCAAATCCAATTTTAACTTTCGCATTGATATGATGGAGCATTTCACCCAGCCCGCACCCAATATCCACTACTACCTCTGCATGATTGGCATTCATATATTCTGCCGCAACCTGTATATATTTTCGTAATTCATAGGGACTGGTATGCCAACTGTCAAAATGGTATCTTTTGCTTAATCGTTTATATCTTTCTCTTTTCAGAATACCAACTATGCAATTTCCGATCCCTACCTCTTTAACTTTGCTTATAAAATGCAGCATACAATTCCCTCTCTTTTATCGAAAATAGATTTTTCCAGACTAAACATCTCCTATATAGTCTCATTTTCTTTTCGCCGCTTGTTCAGCACCCCTTCTATAAACTTAGCGGTATACCCACCAGCTCTTGCAATTTTGGCACGTTCGCGACGATCTTGTTGTCTGCTTCGCCAGATCTGCTATAAATTCAGGACGATACAGCCGCATGGGACAATCAATTTTGTCGCCGCGGAAATATTTAAACAATTTCAGCATGGCATCACGGCCAATGAGTTCGAAAAGTTCAAGATAGCTGTCATTTAATGCTTCAGCTTCATTCCCATCGACATTAAATGCCCGGTAAACAGCTTCTTCATTTACATTATCCAAATCAATATTAATCATTTTCCTTCACCTCTCACTTTTATCACAGATTTTAGCAATTCTTTTTTCCATAAATCCAGTTATAAAAAGGAACTTTTAAAGGCTCTTTATATTCTCCTTTAAAAGTTCCTTTTCCATTTTTGGATCACAAAAAGCCCCTATGCTAAAATCAGCACAGGGGCTTTTATAGTTATATAAACATAATATATCGTTATTCACACCGCATATACGGTGCACAAGTGTATGGTATGTATCGTACCAGTTATAAGTCCCTATTCGCCTCCTTTCCTCTCTTTAAGACGAATTTTTCTCCTTCATAAGTTCGTATCGGGTTTCCCCTGACGATCCGATTATGCTCACGCCAAGCAGCATTTTCCTGTTTCTCTTTCTGCTCCTTCTGCAATCCGGAAAGCTTTTCCTGCAGCCTCTCCATAGCCTTCTGTTTATTCAGATACTGGCTTCGTTCCTCGGTGGACTGGGATACGAGCCCAGTCGGAATATGGATAATCCGCACCCCTGTTTCCACCTTGTTTACATTCTGTCCGCCTTTTCCTCCGCTATGGAATTTTTCGATATGGTATTCCTTATCCAACGCCACCTCAGACTGTTCCGGGATTATGCTCATATCTACATACCAGTTTTTTCTTTTATGGTTCCTGCGGAACGGACTTTGACAAATCCATAGTACCGTTCCTTCAAGGCTGCTCAGATTATGCTCTGTCCGGAAACGGATGGAATCAAAGCAGCCTTTCTCAAAACCCTTTGTCTCCGATACTATTTCCAAATCCCCATATTCCTTTTTCAATGCCTCGAACAGTTTTGCGACCGCCAGCTGGCATTCGGATGGTCCCTGACCCGCGCTGATTTGAATAATCATACTCTGTTTTCTCCTATTTGGGGTTTCCCGCCTTAAAATTATAGACAGGCTTCAATATCTCTGTTACTTCAACACTATTTTTGATCTGTTCCTCAATTTCTTTTATGGAACGATAGGCAAAAGGTGCTTCATCCAGCGTATCTGTACCAATACAGCTGCTGTAAATACCCTTCATTTCCTTTTTAAATTCCGATACTGTATGCTGGTTCTTTACGTCTTCACGTTTCATTCTTCTTCCGGAACCGTGCGGAGCAGAATAATTCCATTCTTCATTTCCCTTCCCAATACCTAAAATAGCCCCTTCTTTCATATTAGCCGGGATAATTACCTTTTCTCCGTTTCGTGCAGAAACAGTACCTTTATGGAGTATTCCTGAAGCATCCAGATAATTGTGCTCTGCCGAAAACTGTTCCACTGCTTTCCACTTCATTCCCTTTACAATTTCCCTAACTATAATCTGTCTGTTCCATTCTGCATACTTCTGGATAATCTGAACATCCTCCATGTAATCCGCCCTGTCCGTTCCTTCCAGATAGCTCATGTAATAGGGGATTCCTTTTCCCTGTTCTTTCAGGCGGCTGTTTGCCAGCTTCGTATAGTATTCGGCTACCTCCTCCCCCAAATGTCTGCTGCCCGTATGGATTACAAGATACATACTGCCATCCGTTCCCTTATCAAGTTCAATAAAATGATTTCCGCCTCCCAGTGTACCAAGGCTCCTGTCTGCCCTTTCCCTGTTGATATGTCCCAGACAGTGAAGCCCTTCGTAAGAAAATTCCTCTGCCATGTGGTGTGGCTCTTTCCGGACGGAAAAGCCTGATGGTATCTTCTCACGGATGACCTTATCCAGCTTTTGAAACTCTATATTTGCTTTTTTCAGCTTCACACAGGTCATGCCGCAGCCAATATCAACACCCAAAAGCTGGGGAATTATTTTATCCGTTACCGTCATGGAAAGTCCGATGGGGCCCACTTTGCCTGGATGGATATCCGGCATCAGACGGATGACACTTCCCTCTGCAACCTCGTTGTCACATATCATTTTAACCTGTGCTTCCGCATAGTCCTCCACATCATCCGTAAATATTTTTGCCTCGGCGTAAATACCTTTCACTGTTTTCATATACTATTTCTCCCTAAAAATGGGTACAAAAAAAGCACCTCAAAGGTGCCCTTTGCAAATCCTTCTTCTATACAGCTAATACAGCTATCTATTATATACAAGGACTGCCATACCTTTGATTGTCAGTTTCTCTCTATTGTTTTGATTTTTGCTGTTCCGCTGCATGGCAAGCCCTCCTTTCATGAATCAATCTTAATTATCAATAACGAGTAAATGCTATCATATAAATTAAGTATTTGCAAGTAATAATTTTATATAGGTTTGTATGAGAAAACTTGATAACGCAAAAGCAGTTTGTTAGAATGAATATATATTCCGAATTCAGCAGAATCCCCTTTGCTTTAGGGATTGATGCAGGACACAAAGGACAATAAATTATGATAATTTATCTGATTCGCCATGGTGAAACTGATTGGAATTTGCAGGGACGGCTGCAGGGGCGGGAAGATATTCCTTTAAATAAAACCGGCATACAACAGGCAATAGCCTGCGGCAAAGCTCTGCAGACCATCGAGTTTCAATCCATACAGACCAGCCCCCTGCTTCGGGCTAAAGAAACTGCAGAAATAATAGCTTCCCGGCAAAATTGCCAGTTATGTGTAAATTCAAAACTAATCGAACGGGATTTTGGCCTCTTATCGGGTTTAACCCCTCTCGAAAGACAGACTTTTGAAAAAGAAGACAGGCCAGATGGAATGGAACCCTGGGATGTCCTGGCAAAACGGGCATTAATGGCAATTAATGAGCTTGGGGAGACTTATCCCAACGATAAGATAGCCATAATATCTCACGGCGCATGGATTAATGCCTTGCTTGCAGTGATTTCCAGGCATGAAATTGGTTCCGGCAAGACCAGCTTAAAGAATGCGTGCATCAGTCTCCTGTATAGAGAAAAAAGCGAATGGAAAATAGGCTTCTATAATTTAACAGCTGATGAATTTTCTCCTTCGTTATACCGAAACTCCATTGAATTTTCATCAAAAACCCAGAATTGACTCTTAAAATGATGGTTCATACATTTCTCATATTTTATTACTTCAGCTTGAAATTCCTCGTATTTCAGCACTTGTTTTTCTATTTGAAGCAGCAAGGCGAACCAATCCTTCCGATAATCATCCCTGGGATCCCGCTCATTAATCGGGATATTTAGTCCTGCTTTATACTCCGGAGTTGAAATGGTATATTCAAAACTTATATCATGGGCTATATCTTCTAATATATGATTTTTTGCCTTTTCTCCGTCCTTGGTTAAAAGTAGTTCATTCTCCCCGCCTCTGTCGCCTATTGCAATATCATAGAAGCCTTCCATTCTGTGATATCCTTTATATCTCTGATAAGGTATACATATCGCTGTATTATTATCAACCTGATGTTCAATGATATTTAAGGGCACATCGGGAATGTCCGCTTCAAAAATACGATATTTTATATCCGCTATAAGGTTATCCCATACTTGCTTTTCAAAATCATTCATACTGTACATACATAAATCATGCAACGTCATCCTGCCCCTCCTGCAGATTCTCCCGGCCCTTATGTCGAGACCTGACAGAAATTAAACTATAATTTCTCACTGAAGATATTCTTATATCCTTCCCCATAAATCTCCGTAGCGCTGGAAACAATCATAAAGGCCAGAGGATCCTCTTCCTTCACGATTTCTTCCGCCTTAGGAGCCATGGTATTGCGCATGACACACATAATCACCTGCTTGGGATTATTGCTGTATGCTCCTTTTCCTTCCAGGTAAGTTACGCCGATATCCAGTTCCTCCAGCAGCCTTGCCGTAATTTTTTCCGAACAGTCGCTGATAATATAAATCAGCTTAGCCTCGTCCCTTCCATAAAGGACTGCATCAAACATGATGCTGCAGACTACCACTGCCAGTATGGCATACATGATCGTGTCAAAATCTCCGAACACGAAAAGGGATGCGGATACAATCAGAATATCTGTAACGAAAAAAAGCCTTCCTGTCTTCAGATGCTTATATTTCAGCCGTAAAAATTTTACGATGATATCGGTTCCTCCGGTAGTCGCACCGGCCTTAAAAACAATCCCCAGTCCAATAGCCATCAGAATTCCGCCGGCCAGGGCTGCCAGCAAAGGCTGTGACGTCAGCGCCCCGAAACGGGTAAAATAATTGGTGAATACCGAGCACATAAATGTGGCATAAATCGTAGAAATAATAAAACGCAGGCCAAATTTCCATAATCCCGCTATAAGTATAGGTATATTGATCAAAAGCATGCCTGTACCTGTAGGCAGCCCGGTCAGACGATTAATAATAACTGCGATACCGGTAACTCCGCCGGGTGCCAGGTTATTGGGATCCAGAAACAGGCTGATACTCACGCCATAAATACATGCTGCCGCCGTAATCATGAGATAATCAAATATCCGCCTCTTTACCGTCTTCTTTTCCTTAAATTCTTCTGCCACAATATACCTCCTTCTTAAATACGGCCGGAAATGGAAAAAACCGCATAATAATCTTACGCGGTTTAATCCGTGCAGCATCCTGCACTTCTTTCCTATCAACACAAACAACCTCCGGAGAAAAAGAACCGTCCGGATCATTTTCTGCATTCTGTCTCTTAAATATTCGTTCTCACGCTTTTGGGTTTATAGCCTTCTCTTTCAAGAGCGGATATGATCTGCTGCTTATGTTCGGTTCCGAAGGCTTCCAGTGTAATCCGCAGCTCCACAGCAGCGCTGCGGTTAATGGAAACAAACTGGTTATGCTCAAGCTTGATTACGTTGCCGTTTTCTTTGGCAATTACATCTGCCACGCGGGATAACTCGCCCGGTTTATCCGGAAGAAGAACGGATACGGTAAAAATACGATCTCTGAAAATAAGGCCGTGCTGTACCACGGAAGACATCGTGATAACATCCATATTGCCGCCGCTTAAAATGGATACCACCTTTTTATTTTTCACATCCAGATGCTTCAGAGCCGCCACAGTAAGCAATCCTGAATTTTCCACTATCATCTTATGATTTTCAACCATATCAAGGAAAGCCACTACCAGTTCTTCGTCCTCAATGGTTATGATTTCATCAATATTCTGCTGAATATAAGGGAAAATAATACTTCCGGGGGTTTTCACCGCCGTGCCGTCCGCGATTGTGTTCACATGATCCAGAGTTACCACCTTGCCCTTTTCCAGCGATGCCTGCATACAGTTTGCTCCGGCAGGCTCCACACCGATCACATGGATTTTGGGATTCAGCAGCTTGGCAAGAGTGGACACACCGGTAGCGAGTCCGCCTCCGCCCACCGGCACGAGGATATAATCCACCAGGGGAAGTTCTTTGAAAATTTCCATCATGATGGTTCCCTGGCCGGTTGCAACCACGGGATCATCAAACGGATGAATGAAGGTGTAGCCCATTTCTTCTGCCAGCTCATAAGCTTTGGCACAGGCTTCATCATAAACATCTCCGTAAAGCACAACCTCCGCCCCGTAGTTTTTCGTACGGTTTACTTTCATTAAGGGTGTCGTGGTAGGCATGACAATAACTGACTTGCAGCCATATGACTTGGCAGCATAAGCTACGCCCTGGGCATGGTTTCCTGCAGATGCGGTAATCAGTCCCTTGCCGCGTTCCTCCTCCGTAAGCGTGCTTATCTTGTAATAAGCGCCGCGCAGCTTATAAGCTCCCGTAAGCTGCATATTTTCCGGTTTGAAGTATACCTTGTTTCCCGACTGGTTGCTGAAATATTCACTGTATACCAGTTTGGTCTCCTGTGTTACTTTTTTTACCACCTCGGAAGCTTCTTCGAATTTCTCCAGGGTAAGCATCTTGCTTTCTTCCATTTTTTCCTCCATTCCGGTGTCTGTACGGATAAACCGTTCCGCGCAGGTCCTGGTGCTTTTTATTCTTCTTCTGTTTTTCCGTCAAACAGGGCGTTCACGAACTGTTCCGGATCGAATTTCTGCAGATCCTCCATATCTTCGCCCACTCCGATATATTTTACAGGCACATTCAGCTCAGACTGTATTGCCACCGCAATGCCGCCCTTGGCCGTGCCGTCCATTTTGGTGAGGATAATACCGGTCAGTTCCGCCGCCTCTCCGAATTCCCTTGCCTGGGCAAGAGCGTTCTGACCGGTGGTTCCGTCAAGCACCACCAGGTTTTCTCTGTGGGCATCAGGGAATTCACGGTCGATGATGCGGTTAATCTTTTTCAGTTCTTCCATCAGGTTCTTTTTATTATGAAGTCTTCCTGCGGTATCACACAGCAGTACATCCACATGTCTGGCCTTGGCGGCATTCACCGCGTCGAAAACCACGCTTGCCGGGTCGGAGCCTTCTGCGCCGCCTATCATATCCACACCGGCCCGGTTGGCCCAGCCGGCAAGCTGCTCGCCCGCCGCCGCCCGGAAGGTATCCGCTGCCGCAATCAGGACTTTCCTTCCCTGATCCTTCAAAATACCTGCGAGCTTTCCGACGGAGGTGGTTTTTCCTACGCCGTTCACTCCTATAACCAGAATGACCGACTGCTTTTTTTCAAAGTCATAAGCGGTTTCTCCCACCTGCATCTGCTCGCGTATGCTGTCAATCAGAAGCTGCTTACAGGCGGCAGGCTCTTTGATATGCTGCTCCTTCACCTGTTTTTTCAGACGCTGCAGAATATCCGAGGTGGCGTTGACGCCAATATCCCCCATGATCAGGATTTCTTCCAGTTCTTCATAAAATTCATCGTCAATAGCAGAAAAACCGTTAAAGACAGAATCAATCCCATTTACGATATTATTTCTTGTTTTATTCAGCCCTTCCTTCAGTCGGGCAAAAAAACCTTTTTTTTCTCCGGAATTCTTCACATCCCCAGAGTTTTTGTCTTCCGTGGAATTCTTGTATTCCGTAGAATTCTTATATTCCATGCTCATATCCACTCTCCTTCACCGTTTTCGTCTTCCATTAAAGTCAATTCTCTATCTCTTTCTCAATCAGGCTGACACTTACCAAAGTAGAAACGCCCTTTTCCTGCATGGTAATACCATACAGTCTGTCGGCTTTTTCCATGGTTCCTCTTCGGTGTGTTATGACGATGAACTGGGTGTACTTCGTCAGCTTATGTAAATAATTGGCAAACCTCCCTACATTGCTGTCATCCAGGGCGGCTTCGATCTCATCCAGCAGACAGAAGGGCGAAGGCTTCAGATTCTGAATGGCGAACAGCAGGGATATGGCTGTCAGAGCCTTCTCTCCACCGGAAAGCTGCATCATATTCTGCAGCTTTTTCCCCGGAGGCTGGGCGATGATACGAATTCCTGCTTCCAGGATATCCTCATCCTCCATCAACTCCAGCGTTCCTTTTCCTCCTCCGAACAGTTCCTTGAAAACCTTATCGAATTCCTGGCTGATCTGTGCGAATTTTTCCCTGAACTGCTTCCGCATGGCTTCATCCAGCTCCAGGATGATACCCTTCAGGGTTTCCTCTGCCTTAATCAAATCATCGTGCTGGTTTTTCAGGAAGGTATAACGTTCCATAAGATTTTTGTAATCTTCGATAGCGTTGACATTCACATCTCCCAGTCTTCTGATCTGATCCTTTAATGATGTGATTTCTTTTTTCATGGCGGTCAAATCCTGAAGTTCCTCATTCTTAAGCGCCGCCGCGTCACTCAGAGTGATTTCGTATTCATCCCACATATAGTTGATCTGGGCTTCTACGGATTCTTCCAGCTTTTCCTGCTGCGCACTCAGCCTGTAAACTTCTTTATCAAGCCCTGAAAGCCGTTCCGCAAGGCTTTCCCTGTCCGCAAAAAAGTTCTTCTGCCTGCCGGCAAGAACCTCTTTCCGCTCCATATCAGCCTTCAGCTTCTCTTCCCCGCTGTTCTGGTTCGTATAAGAGGCGTTTATGGTTTCCTGCAGAGCCAGGATGTCGGCCTCTTTACGGGCTATTTCCTGTCTGCCCGCTTCCATTCCTTCTTCAATTTCTTTCAGTTCCGCGGTGAATTTCTGAATATCCCCCCTGATACGATCCAGGTTGGTCTGCTCAAAGCCCTGCTTCTGCCGGATCTTTTCCACTTCCAAATCCCACTCGGACACTCTGGAGCTATGAAGATTTTCTTCTTCCTTCCTTTCCTCCAGTTCCTTCTGGGCCATATGGATCCTGCTGTCCACATCCTTTTCCAGCAGTTCGGAGGCTTCCAGCTCTCTCCGTATTTCTTCTTTTCCGTTCTGGATTTCTTCAATCTGAGAAGCTATTTCTCTCTGCTCGTTCTGGAGATCTCCGTAGCCCTGTTCGGTCTGTTCCTTCTTTTCCCTGGCAGCAGCCACATTCATCCTCGCGGTATTCTGATGGATAAATTCTTCCTGGAGCGATGCCTTCGTCTGCTCAAGCTCCATCCGCAGCTTGTTTCGGCGCTGTTTGGTCTTTTCAATATCATCCAGCAGGATATCGATGGATTTCAGAGTTTCCCTGACTTTTGTTTCCAGCTCCGCCATCTCCCGGCGTCTTCCCAGCAGATTACTGTTGTTTTTATAAGCGCCGCCGCTGATGGAACCTCCGGGATTAAAAAGCTCTCCCTCCAGCGTCACCATACGGAGGCTGTATTTATATTTGCGGGCAATCCTTACCGCATTGTCCACATTATCAATCACAACAATCCTTCCGAGCAGGGATGCCGCCACATCCCGATATCGCTCCTCCGTATTCACCAGGGTATCCGCAAGGCCCAGCACGCCCGGTTCGCTCAAAACCTCCTTCATGCGGAATTCCTGTCTGTTGCGAATGCTTGTCAGCGGAAGAAAGGTAGCCCTTCCCGCTTTATTCTGCTTCAGGAAAGCGATCATTTCTTTGGCTGTCTCTTCTGTTTCCGTGACGATATTCTGTATGCTTCCCCCAAGGGCTGTCTCTATGGCGACTTCATATTTCTTTTCTACCTTGATCAGATCCGCAACCACACCGATAATACCGGAATTGCTGCTTTTGCGCTCCATGACACGCTTAACGCTTCCCCCATAGCCTTCATAACGCTCTGTCAGGTTTGAAAGGGCATCCAGCCTGGATTTATCCTGATGGTAAACCACCTGGGTATCCCGCAGCTTCTGATCCTTTTGGGAAAGCTCATCTCTTATCTGGTTCAGCTCTTCCTCCAGAACCGACTGCCTGTCGTTAAACTCGGAAATATTATCATTAATCCGCAGGAATTCTTCCTCCAGCTTACGGATCAGATCCTCCTGCTGGGCTTCATCGGATTTCGCACGTAAAAGACGTGAATTTAATTCCGCCCTGCGTATCTGGATCTGTTCCAGCATGGTATCAAAACGGCCCATACGTGATTTAATGGTAGCCCGTTCATTCAATGCGGTAATGATTGAGTTTTTTCCATTTTCAATATTCGCATTTAATTCATCTATCTGGGCCTGTACTCTGGCAAGCTCCGCCTTTGCTTCTTCCCTGGCTTCCTCCAGCTGTGACAGATGAGCGTCCACTTCAGCCTTATCCTCCAGAATAGCCGCTTCATTCCTGCTGCGTGCCTCAATTTCCCGCTGCAGGTTTTCCTGCCGGCTCAGCAAATGGTTTTCATTGCCTCTTACCGAATTGATCTGTTCCTTAAGGACATTGATTTCCCCTTCCAGCTTTCCCCGGAGCATCCCGGTATCTGTAAGCTGGGAACGTTCTTCTTCTATCTGCTTGTCAAGCTGCTCTATTTCCGCCTGTACCTGTTCATACTCTTCTTTGATATGCTCATATTTGGATGTTGTTTCCTGCAGATCGCCGGATGCAATTTCATATTTTTCCTTCACGCCTGCCAGCTGATCCTTAAGTCTGGCATTTTCCAAAAGGAATACATTCACATCCAGATCCTTCAGCTGTTCTTTTTTCTTCAGATAGATTCTTGCCTTTTCCGACTGCTTTTCCAAAGGCTCCACCTGTTTTTCCAGTTCGGACAGGATATCGCTGACACGCAGTAGGTTCTGCTTTTCATCCTCCAGCTTTTTCTGAGCGGCGGATTTCCGCCTTTTAAACTTTACAATACCTGCGGCCTCGTCAAAAAGCTCTCTTCTTTCCTCCGGCTTTCCGCTGAGGATTTTATCGATCTGCCCCTGTCCGATAATGGAATAGCCTTCTTTGCCAATACCTGTGTCATAAAAAAGCTCGTTTACGTCTTTCAGCCTGACAGGAGAACCATTCATCAGATATTCGCTCTCACCGGAACGATAAATGCGCCTGGCTACCGTCACCTCATCAAAATCAATGGCAAGCTGATGATCCCGGTTGTCCAGAGTGATCGCCACATAAGCGTATCCCATGGGCTTTCGTATTTCCGTGCCGGAGAAGATGACATCCTGCATGGAGGCGCCCCTCAATTGCTTGATTCGCTGTTCTCCCAAAACCCAGCGAACCGCATCCGCAACATTACTTTTACCGCTGCCGTTAGGACCTACAATACCGGTTATTCCGTTATGAAACTGAAAAGTTATTTTGTTGGCAAAGGATTTGAATCCGTGTATCTCTATGCTTTTTAAATACATTAGTTTTAATCCTTATTTTCTATGGAAGGCTTTGCCTCCATGGAATGTATTCCTTCTATGGATTTTTCGGCTTCCATGTTCTTCCGCAGGGCCAGAATCGCCTCATAGGCGGCCTGCTGTTCCGCCGCTTTTTTGGTGCGTCCCTTTCCTTTTCCGATGACCTTGTTATTCAGCACGGCATCCACCAGAAATTCCTTATCATGATCCGGCCCCTCTTCACCGGTGAGCGCATAAACAAATTCGGCTTCAGGCATGGTCTGGATCATCTCCTGAAGCACCGTTTTACTGTCGTAAAAAAGAATTTTATTCTCCAGATCCGAAAGTACAAACCGGTGGATAAAATCATGGGCCGCCTGAAAACCGCCGTCCAGATACAGGGCTCCGATAACCGCCTCCATGGCATCTGAAGTGATGGAATCCCTCCCTCTGCCGCCGGTGGCCTCTTCTCCTTTACCCAGGAGCATGTACTGGCCCAGTTCCAGATCTCTGGCGCAATAAGCCAGCGCAGGCTCGCATACCATGGAGGAACGCAGCTTGGTCAGCTTTCCCTCCGGCATTTCGGGGTTCTCGGAAAAAAGGAATTCGCTGGAAACCAGTTCCAGCACAGCATCCCCTAAAAACTCAAGGCGCTCATAGTCCTCCAGCTTATTGATTTTTTGTTCGTTGGCAAAGGAACTGTGGGTCAACGCCTGACGCAGAAGCATTTTGTCCCGAAAAACATACCCGATCTTTTTCTCCAGCCCTTCCAATGTATATTTTATACTCATAAGGTCCTTTCCACAATTAAAAAGCCCTGTCCAGGTTTCCCCGCTACGGGCTTTTTCCACATATTTTTCAAAGTGGCGCTTGTTTCCAGCCGCTTAATTGCTGTTTTTTATCAATTCAACCGCTTCTCCCACCGTGCTGATCCGTTCCGCATCAGCCGATGAAATTTCGATTCCGAATTCTTCTTCAATCCCCATAACAATCTGGAAAACATCCAGGGAATCTGCGCACAGGTCATCAATGAAAGTGGTGTCAACCGTTATTTCCTTGGGATCCACACATAATACTTCCGCAATGATAGTTCTGAGCTTGTCAAGTTCCATATCCTTCGTCCTTTCTTACTCGGCCGCACCGGAAATCACTTTCTGGATTTTGCCGTTTATATCCTGTTCCTTAAAGGTCACGCACTGCAGGATAGTATTTTTGATCTCCACGGCTTTTGAACTGCCATGGGTCTTTACCACCAGCCCTTTAAGACCGAGCAAGGGAGCGCCGCCATACTGTTCCAGATCAAAAGCCTTCAGCGTCTGCTTTAAGGCCGGCTTTACAAGAAGGGCTCCTATTTTGCTTCTCAGGTTCACCATCATGCCGCCCTTTACTTTTTTAATCAGTGTGGAACCCACTCCTTCATACAGCTTCAGAACTACATTTCCGACGAATGCTTCACAAACCACCACATCCGCCGCTCCGGCAGGGATATCCCTGGCCTCTATGCTTCCGATAAAATTAATATCGGAACATGCCTTCAGCATGGGAAAGGTTTCTTTAACCAGCGCATTTCCCTTTTCTTCCTCCGCGCCGATATTGACAATCCCTACCTTCGGGTTTTTAATTCCCATTACATTTTCCATATAAATGGAACCCATTTTGGCAAACTGCACCAGCTGGGACGGTTTTGCATCCACATTGGCGCCGCAGTCAATAAGAAGGGAAGCCCCTTTTTCCGTAGGAATCAAAGGCGCGAGCGGAGGACGCTCCACTCCCTTGCTCCGGCCCACGATAACCTGTCCGCCTGCCAGCACTGCGCCCGTGCTCCCTGCGGAAACAAAGGCATCACACTTGCCTTCCCTCACCATGTACAAACCTTTTACAATGGAGGAATCCTTCTTACCGCGGATAGCCGCTACCGGAGGCTCCGCCATGGCAATCACTTCCGTTGCATTCACGACCTCCACCTGCTCCTGAGGATAGGTATATTTGGATAACTCCGCCTTTACCTGCTCTTCCTTACCCACCAGAAACACCTTAATCTTCTTTTCCGCGCAGACAGCATCTACCGCGCCTTTTACTATCTCACCGGGCGCATTATCCCCACCCATGGCGTCCACCGCCACTTTTACATAATCAGCCATTTTCATATCCCTTTCTGTATATCCTGCCATATCCGCTCAAACCTCGCAGCCAGGCTCCGGCAATTCCCGCCTCCATAAAGGCCGGCCGGTGACGGACAAAGCCCACCTGCGGAATTTGAGTATCCTCTATAAATATACTAGACATGCCTGTAAAAATCAAGCGAATTGTCCTTTTGGTGTGTCCTTGCCAAATGATAATTGACATAAAAAAAGCTTTCCTGAAGAATTAATATCCTCAGGAAAGCTTTTGCTCGTTTTCTTTTCATTAAGCTTCTGTGTTAATGATCTCTCTCTTGTTGTAAGAGCCACAAGCCTTGCATACTCTGTGGGGCATCATCAGAGCGCCGCATTTGCTGCACTTAACCAGAGTCGGAGCACTCATTTTCCAGTTTGCTCTTCTCTTATCTCTTCTTGATTTGGAAGATTTATTCTTAGGACAGATAGACATTACTTACACCTCCTTGTTCTCGCGAAAGATATCCATAATTGCTGCCATTCTGGGATCCGGAACGAAAGTATCGCAATCGCATTTTCCTTCATTCAAATCTTTTCCGCAGACACTGCAAAGTCCTTTGCAGTCCTCTTTACAGAGGATTTTCATCGGCCAGCATGTAATGATTTCATTGCTTATCAGGCTGTCTACATTCAGCTGATATCCTTCCAGAAATCCACGCTCCTCATCCTGCTCCTGCTCATCCGCCACATCGGGCGATACAGCCTGAGCTGAAAACTGAAGTGTAAATTCCTTTGTTACTTCCCGAAGGCATCTGTCACACTTTAATTCTACCTTCACTGCCGCTTCTGCTTCTATGGATGCTCTTCCCTGCCCGGTATTGGTAAGGGTGAGCGTCACCGGTGATTTTTCCAGTATTCTGAAATCTTCACCCTGAAAGCATATGCTTGTCAGCTCCAGCGGAACTTCTTTGACAACAGATTTTTCTTCTTCTGTAAAGACATCTGTCATATTGATTAACATAGTAGACTCCCAACGAATCCGGCTAAACCGAATCTCATTCGCACTTCAACAATTATACATAACCGGAAACACTTTGTCAACCACCAAATTCAAAAGGATTCCCGGATTATACCGTGCCCCAGAAGATAGTTTTTCCAGAGCTGATAATACTTCGCCTTCAAATGGATCTGGTCGAAGGTATACTCGGTGACCAAATCGCCGTTGGCATCACTTACCGCATCATTGATCTCCAGGTAAAAGATATCCTGGTTATTGGCCATAGCGGCCAGCGCTGCGTTTCTGGCATTAATATTTTCATTGTTGAAAATCTTGTCCGTATGGCTCTTTTCCCCGCTCACACGCATGATTCCCTGGACAAAAATGATTGCGTTCGGCTGCAGCTGTCTGATCCGGTTCACCGCATCCGCATACACGGTGAAAAAGCTTTCCGTAGTCCCTCTTCCTAATTCATTAATTCCAAGCATGATATAGATCTTTCCGAACTGTTTCTGGGAAAGCGCTTCTTCTATTGTCACCTTAGTGCCGTCATCAAGCTGCGCCACTTTTTTCGGGGATTCAAACACATTATATATGGTAAGGGAGGTAGCCGAGTAAAAGGTTACATTATCACTGAAACCGGCGTATTCATCAAGCCCTACCGTTCTGGAATCTCCTATAAACAAAGCATCGTCAAAATAGGATTCATCCACCTGGGTAAATTCATAAGTCTTATTTTCATCCGCAGCGGATTCCTGTTCCTGTACCGTTTCCGCCTCCGAACCAGTTTCCTGACCAGTCTGTTCGCCGCTCTCTTCTGCCGCATGATTATCGGACACGCTTTCCGGACCCGGCAGCTGCATGGGTATCTGTTCTTTCTGCTGCTCTGTTTTATCTGTATTGATCAATTGTCCGAACTTATCATACATAGGCTGGACCGTATTCCCGGAAACTATGCTGTTTCCTGTCAGCACATTGGAATCAACCGTGTTTGCCGAAACACCGCCCTCCTGATCCGCCGCATTATCAGAAACCGTATTTTCTTCCCCGTTTTCTGCCGCTTCGTCTGCCGCCCCGCTTTCCTGAATCTCTTCTTCAGCGGAACCGGTCTCTTCTGTCAGGGAATGCTCTGCCTGTGCTGTATCCTCCTGCGCTCCTGCCATTGTCTGGCTGGCTTCATGAACGAACAGGTCCCATGGATAAACACCATCCTTCCATCCCTGGAAAACCAGAGATAAGCCGGGCGTCATCCATCCGTCCTGTTTGCTGTAGGAGGCATATATCGTATGTTCCCCTGCATATCCTGCACCTGTTATTAGCAATCCGCTTACCAGAAGGAGCAGGAAAAGCGGATATTTGTTCCAATTTTTCATTTATATGCCACCTTAAAATCTAAAATACATAAACGGATTATTTGCCGCATTGGTCAGCTGGTAAACAGCCATCCAGAACAGCACCAGAAGAAGCGCATTGGCATACCAGCTTTTCCTGTGCTTGTTGAACCAGGCGGAAACTCCGGGGATACAGAAAAAGATCCCGGCCAGCAGAAGCCACCAGTACATGGAGAAATACTTGAATATATCCTGTGGGTTAAGGGTCTCTCCAATTCCGAAGAAAGGAAACAGACGGCCAAAATATATTCCTAAATCAGGGAGACTGGTCACGGCAAATATCACCCAGGTAAGCGGAATCACAATCCATACATAAATATGGGAAACCAGCTTATGGCGGCTCAGCCATTTGCCATAAAAAAGCTTCTCCACAATAACAAACAGGCCAACAGTAATCCCCCATATGAGAAAATTCACACCGCTTCCATGCCAAAGGCCGGTAAGCAGCCATACCACACACAGATTAAGAAGAAGCCACGGAACCCCTTTCCGGTTTCCTCCCATAGGAATATAAACATAATCCCTGAACCAGCTTCCCAGTGTCATATGCCATCTGCGCCAGAAATCACTGACGGAAGTCGCCATATAAGGCTGATCGAAATTCTTGATATATGGCATCCCTATCATCATGCCGATTCCGACCGCCATCAGGGAATAGCCCTCAAAATCAAAGTACAGCTGCAGGGAATAAGTAAATGCCCCCAGCCATGCAAGCGGTGTGGAAATACTCTCAAATCCGATAGTCTGAATATCATTCCAGAGGATCCCCAGCCTGTCTGCAAGAAGCACCTTGGCCCCCAGTCCAATCACAAGCAGCCGGAGCCCTTCCTCAAACTGCTCAGGTGTACACCCCAAATGCTCCAGCCCTTCCGAGGCATCATCATAACGCATGATTGGCCCGCTGGTAAGCTGTGGGAACATACACACATAGGAACCAAAGCTCCAGAAAGAATTGTCCGCCTCCACCTTTCCCCGGAAAACATCCATTTGATAGGATATCATTTTAAAGGTATAAAAACTGATTCCCAGGGGAAGGAGTATATTGCTGTCCACTACATTTCCTATTTTAAAGAATGCCAGCACTCCCACATCGGTTATCAGGGCCAGCAAAAGCCATTTGCGCCTTTTTTTATCTCTCCATTTACTGTGGATAAAGGGGGAATCGATATCCACCTTCATATTCTTCCCTATAAGGAAATTCAGCGCCGTACAGGCCAGCAGAAGGAACACAAACCGGGGTTCTCCGCAGGCATACATCAGGATACTTCCTATAAAGAGTACTATCTTCCGATATTTAACGGGTGTCAGATAAAAAACAACCAAAAAAACAGGCAGGAACCGAAACAGGAATTCCAGACTGCTGAAAATAAGGCTATTCTGACTAACTATGTTTCCTAAATCAAATCCTGCCACATTCTCCACTCCAGACATTACTTAAAGTTCCATATCCGTCTTCTTCAGTCATAAATTTCCGACAAAAACCGACCGGATACGGCCTATTAAGCATAATACATTTTAATAGGAATGAAAAGAGAATTTTCGTATTTTTTTAAACTTAATAGTTTCTTAAAATAATTGTAAGAATTTCCCGAGAAACCTCCGGGGGCTTTAATCAGCCGCCCGGACTCCCTCTTTCATACCGCGTACATATTCTTTCAGAGCTTCCCCTGCATTTGCACCATTGGCCGCAATTATCTTTACAATAGCGCTGCCCACAATGGCCCCGTCGGAAACGGCAGCCATTTTTTCCGCCTGTTCCGGAGTGCTGATTCCGAAGCCGACCGCACAGGGAATCTTTGTTACTTTGCGCACCATATTTACAATAGAGGAAAGATCGGTCGTGATCTGACTGCGCACACCGGTCACACCCATGGACGATACAATATAGATAAAGCCGGCCGCGTCTTCCGCAATCTTTCTGATACGTTCCTCTGATGTGGGGGAGATCATGGATATCAGATCCACTCCGTTGGAGGCAGCTATGTGAGCCAGTTCCCCTTTTTCCTCAAACGGCAGATCAGGAATGATAATGCCATCTACGGAAAGTTCCCTGCATTTTTCAAAAAAAGCATCATATCCATAATGGAACACCGGGTTCAGATACGTAAGAAAAACCAGAGGAATCTGTGATTTTTCCCTCACCCTGCGGACAATGTCAAATACGCCGTCCGTAGTCATTCCCGCCTTCAGGGCCCGTATATTCGCTTCCTGTATCACCACGCCCTCCGCAGTGGGATCGGAAAACGGTATGCCGATTTCCACCAGGTCTGCACCGGCTTCTTCCATATCCAGAATATATTCCACTGTTTTATCCGCACTCGGATCCCCTGCGGTCAGAAACGCAATAAAAGCCTTGCCGTTTTGAAATGCATTTTTAATCTTACTCATGAATATCCCTCCCTCTGTACCGTGCAATAGCGGCCACATCCTTATCGCCTCTGCCGGACAGGCATATGATAATACTGTCATCCGTGCTGTACTGTGCTGCAATTTTCTTAACATGGGCCACGGCATGGGCGCTCTCTATCGCACAGATAATACCTTCCGTACGGGCCAGGTATTCGAACGCATCCACCGCCTCGTCATCGGTAACCGGTACATACTGCGCCCTGTTTGTGTCATGCAGGTAGGCATGTTCCGGTCCGATTCCGGGGTAATCCAGGCCGGCGGAGATGGAATAGACCGGAGCTATCTGTCCATATTCATCCTGGCAGAAATAGGATTTCATCCCGTGAAAAATCCCCAGCGTCCCCTTCGCCATTGTCGCCGCATGCTGCCCGCTTTCCAGACCTCTTCCTGCGGCTTCACAGCCTATAAGCTGTACTTTTTCATCCGGGATAAAGTTATAGAACATACCCATGGCATTGCTGCCGCCGCCGACACAGGCCACTACGGCAGCAGGAAGCTTTCCTTCTTTTTCAAGGATCTGTTCTCTGGCCTCCTTACTGATCACGCTCTGGAAATCTCTTACCATCATAGGAAAAGGATGAGGCCCCATCACAGAACCCAGTACATAATGAGTATCCGATACACGGTTCGTCCATTCCCTCATGGTTTCGTTCACCGCATCCTTGAGCGTCTGTGTTCCGCTGGTTACCGGATGCACCTTTGCTCCCAGAAGTTCCATACGGTATACATTCAGCGCCTGTCTGTCCGTATCCTCCTTACCCATGAAAACCTCACATTCCATGCCAAGGAGCGCCGCTGCCGTTGCTGTTGCCACACCATGCTGTCCGGCTCCTGTTTCCGCTATTACTCTGGTTTTTCCCATTCTTTTTGCCAGGAGCACCTGTCCCAGCACGTTGTTGATCTTATGGGAACCGGTATGGTTCAAATCCTCTCTTTTCAGATAAATTTTGGCCCCGCCAAGATCCTTCGTCATTTTTTCCGCATAATAAAGCAGGGAGGGACGGCCTGCATATTCCTTCAGAAGCCGATCCAGCTCCTCCTGAAACTCTTTGTCCTTTTTATAATATTCATAACATTCTTCCAGCCGGATCAGTTCATTCATCAGGGTTTCTGATATATACTGTCCTCCAAACTCGCCAAAACGTCCTTTACTCATCACATCAATTCCTTTCTTTATCGGCTCTGCCGCTCTCCCTGAGCACCATGGCCTCTTTTTCCGCCAGCCTGGCGGCTCTCATAAAATCAACAATTTTTATTCTGTCTTTTCTTCCGGCGCTTTCCACTCCGCTGCTCACATCCAGCGCAAAGGGTTCAAACAGCCGGACCGCTTCCGCTGCATTGCAGGCATTCAGCCCTCCGGCGAGGAAAAACGGTTTTCCCACCGCCCGGGCCTCGTCGGCCAGCGACCAGTCAAAGGGGCTTCCCTCTCCGCACCCGCCGTCAAAAAGCAGATAATCCGCCGCACTGTCCTTCCATTCCGCCAGCTTCTTTCCATCCGTAACCTGTACCGCCTTAATTACCTTTTTCCCGCTTTCCCTTTGAATAAAGGCAATATCATCCTCTGTCTCCTGCCCGTGAAGCTGTGCGGCCTCAATCACGCCGCTCTGCAAAAGCCTGATAATCTGTTCCGGCTTCTCGTTCACAAAGACACCCACCGGGCATATTTCTTCCCGCAAAAGCCTGCGCAGCCCTGCGGCCTGTTCCGCAGTCACCTGTCTGCGGCTTCTGGCAAATACAAACCCCACATAATCCGGGCATACTTCATTGGCGTACAGAATATCTTCCACCCGGCTCAGGCCGCAGATTTTTACCCTGAGGCTTTCGTTCTTCCCATCCTCCCTGCAAAAGGACGGGCCGGTAAGGGGCTTCACAGCTTCCCCCGCAGAATATCCAGTTCCCTGCGTTTATCAGGACTCCGCATCAGCGTTTCCCCGATTAAAACCGCATTTGTACCGTTTTCCCGGAGGATTTGGATATCCTGTGCCGTCTTCATACCACTCTCCGAAACAAAAAGGATATCTGCAGGAACCAGCTTACGCAGTCTGACGGAATTGGTGATATCCACCTGGAAGGTCTTTAAATCCCGGTTATTGACTCCGATAATCCTTGCCCCGCACCGAAGAGCCATTTCCACCTCCTGCCGGTCATGGGCCTCAACCAAGGCAGAAAGGCCCAGACTGTCCGCAAGCGCAAGGTAACTCTTCAGCTCCTCTTCCGTAAGAATCGCGCAGATCAGAAGCACCGCAGCCGCACCCAGCAGCTTTGCCTCATAAACCATATAGGCATCCACGGTAAAATCCTTGCGCAGTACCGGAATCGAAACCTTGCCGGCAATTTCCTTAAGGTACTTATCACTTCCCAGAAAAAATTCCGGTTCCGTCAGTACGGATATCGCAGAAGCTCCTGCAGCTTCATATTCCCCGGCTATCTGCAGATATGGGAAATCCGGTGCGATCAGTCCTTTTGAAGGGGACGCTTTTTTCACTTCACAGATAAATGATAATTCTTCCTTTCCCAGCGCGCATTCAAAGGGAAATCCTGTGTCCGGGCTTAATTGTTCCGCTTCTTTTCGCAATTGTTCCAGAGGAACTGCCTGTTTCCTTATTTTTACCCGTTCTCTTGTTTTCTCAGCTATTGTATCCAGTATCATGGTTTACTCCATCCTTTAACATCCATTGTGATTCAGCCGTTCTTTTCCATTTATCCAAAGGCTTAGCTGTTGGAACAGGCTATAAACTCTTCCAGCTTTTTCTTCGCCCTGCCGCTTGAAATGATATCTTCGGCCATTCTCACTCCGGCTTCCATGCTTTCTGCCTTTCCTGCAATATAGAGCGCAGCTCCGGAATTCAATACCACCGCATCTCTTCTTGGCCCTTTTTCTCCTTCCAGTATGCTCAGGGTAATGGCGGCATTTTCTTCCGGCGTACCGCCCTCCAGCTCCTTTTTATCGCATTTTACAAAACCGAACTGTTCCGGTTCCAGGTAATAGGTTTTGTAATCCCCGTCCTTTACCTCACACACATAGGTTTTGGCGCTCATGGAGATTTCATCCAGCTTATCCATGCCGTAAACCACCATAGCCCTTTTTACTCCCAGATTAACCAGAACCCTTGCCAAAGGCTCTACCAGAGTCTCATCATATACGCCCATGACTTCCATATTGGCTCCTGCCGGGTTAGCCAGAGGTCCCAGGATATTGAAGATAGTACGGATTCCCAGTTCCCTGCGGACAGGCCCCACATATCTCATGGCCGTATGGTATTTCTGGGCAAATAAGAAGCAGATACCGATATCCCTTAACAGTTCGGCACTCCTGGCCGGTGCTATTGTGATATTCACTCCCAGAGCCTCCAGGACATCCGCAGCGCCGCATTTGCTGGAGGCCGCCCGGTTTCCGTGCTTTGCCACCGGGACACCTCCCGCCGCAATCACCAGCGCCGAAGTAGTGGAAATGTTAAAAGAATTGGAACGGTCTCCGCCGGTTCCCACGATTTCCAGTACATCCATGTCATTCAGAAGACGGACACAATGATTTCTCATTTCCTCCGCTGAACCTGTGATTTCCTCAATGGTTTCCCCTTTCATGGAAAGCGCCGTCAGATATGCGCTTTTCTGAATATCAGAAGCTTCTCCGCTCATGATTTCATTCATTACCTCTTTCGCCGTCTCATATCCGATATCTTCTCCGTTTGCCAGTCTGGCAATTGCTTCCTTAATCATTTTCAATCCATCCTTTCTGTCATTCCTTTTTTATTCCGCTGCTTCTGAAAGCAGATTACGGATAATATCCATTCCTTCCGGTGTCAATACGGATTCCGGGTGAAACTGAACTCCATATACCGGATATTCCCTGTGTTCCACAGCCATGATCTCACCATCCGCCGTTCTCGCCGTAATAACAAGCTCTTCCGGCATGCTGTCCGGATCCGCTGCCAGTGAATGGTATCTGGCTACCTGCATATGTTCTCCCATTCCCTGAAACAGCCTGCTTTCCGGATCCAGCAGAGCGTCCGAAGTCTTCCCATGCATCAGTTTCTTTGCGTAGCCTATTCTGGCCCCGAATGCTTCGCATATGGCCTGATGCCCCAGACAAACACCGAAAATAGGAATTTTTCCTGCAAGCCTGTGCACCACCTCTTCACAGATACCGGCTTCCGATGGTTTTCCGGGTCCCGGTGAAATAACAATCAGCTCCGGCTGCAGCTGCTCAACGGCATCGACTGTCATTTCATCATTCCGAATCACCTTGATATCCGGGTTTACCGTACCGATGAGCTGGTACAGATTATAGGAAAAGCTGTCATAATTGTCTATTAACAAAATCACCCGTCAATTCCTCCTTCCGCCGTCTCCAGGGCCGTCCTGACCGCCCTGGCCTTATTAATACACTCCTGATATTCCTTTTCCGGTTCACTGTCCGCCACGATACCGGCCCCGGAACGGATAAAGACCTTTCCGTTTTTGGCAAATGCCAGCCGTATGGCAATGCAGGTATCCATGTTCCCTGTGAAGGCCAGGTAGCCTATGGCACCGCCGTAAATTCCTCTTTTATTGTTTTCCAGCTCATTTATGATTTCGCAGGCCCGCAGCTTGGGTGCCCCGGAAAGGGTTCCTGCCGGGAGAATGGTCTCCACGGCATCCAGCGCGTCCCTGTTTTCACCCAGTGTCCCCGAAACCGTGGAGCCGATGTGCATCACATGGGAATATCGCTGTATGGTCATGTATTTTTCCACCCTTACCGTTCCTATCCTGCTGATTTTCCCGATATCGTTTCTTCCCAAATCCACCAGCATATTATGCTCCGCACGTTCCTTTTCATCCTCCAGCAGCTCTCTTTCCAGTTTTTCATCTTCTTCCGCAGTGGTTCCTCTGGGCCTGGTTCCCGCGAGAGGAAAGGTATAGAGCTGATCTCCCTCCAGCTTCACCAATGTTTCCGGGGAGGCTCCTGCTATTTCAATGCTGTCGCTGGAAAAATAGAACATATAGGGGGAAGGATTTATTGTACGCAGCAGCCGGTAGGTATCAAACAGGCTTCCTTCCATATCCGCCTCCAGCCGGTTGGACAGCACCACCTGGAAAATATCCCCTTCCCTGATATGGTGCTTCGCTTTCTCCACCATGCCGCAGTATTCCTCACGGCTGAAAAGCTCTCGGAATCCGGAACGAAGCTTCAGAGGCGGGATATCCGCCTTTCGTCCGTTCCGAATCAAATCCGCCATATACTTCAGTTCTTCCATCGCTTTGTTATAGGAGCACTCCAAAGCATCCGTTTTCGCGTTGACAACCAGAATTATTTTCTGTCTGTAGTTATCAAAGGCAATTACTTTGTCAAAGAGCATGAGATCCACATCCTGAAAGCCTTCCGTATCCTCGGCATCCAGCTTCAGTGACGGCTCACTGTATTTCATGTAATCATAGGAAAAATATCCTACCAGCCCGCCTGTAAACGGGGGAAGCCCCTCCAGCACAGGGCTTTTATTCTCTTCCAGTATCCGCCGTATATATTCCCGGGGATTTCCTTCATGCTCCTGGGTATGAAGCGTATTTTTTATTTTCACCCTACCGTCATGACAGGTAATTTCCAGCGCCGGGTCATATCCCAGAAATGTATAACGTCCCCATTGTTTATTATCCTCCGCACTTTCCAGCATATAACAATGGCGGCTGACATTCTTCAGAATCCGCATGACCTCTACGGGTGTAACCGCATCTGCATACAGCTCCCTGGTTAGGGGAATCAGACCATATCGATCCGCCGATGCTGCTTTTTTCGCTTGCTCCAGGCTTAATGTTTCCATTTTTTCCTCCAATTCTCTGCCCGGATCGGTTCACAGAATATTTTCCGCACAAAAAACCCGTCCATGACAGAATCCTGATAAAGTCTTCTGTCAAGGACGGGTAATATTTCACCACCCGCGGTGCCACCTTGATTCACGTAAAATAACGTGCTCTCGCCGGATACCATCATATCCGCGGCAACTGACGTATGCCTCACGTCACGGCTACCGGACAGCCCTGCGGCTTCCCTTCACCATGCCCTCCGTGGTCCATTTAACAGGCTGCGTTCTGTCCGTTCTCAGCATTCCGGACTCTCTGTAAGTGCACGATCTGTTTTTATCTCCACATCATCGGTTTTAAAAACATTGTTTTGTTGTTTGAAGTTTTATTTTATTGCATTATAACGCTAAAGTTATAAAAAGGCAATAGAAAATTTAAAAAATGTGGTGGAACAGTATTTGTCCTTTCCCCTCCGGGTGTCCTGTGGCCCTGCTCGCTGCCTGCCTGTGCGGCCCGGGAGAGATGTTATTTGCTGGTGAATATGAAAAAAAGG